>Ga0099824_1001469_pt1 | contig 33215 bp, 20 predicted proteins | sample SiratrowhiteBW_FD_76837 | JGI IMG/M metagenome (GOLD analysis project Ga0099824, IMG submission 76837) | Root nodule microbial communities of legume samples collected from California, USA - Siratro white BW | ecosystem: Host-associated > Plants > Roots > Nodule | place: USA: California... | reverse complement strand
TATATATATATATATATATATATATATATATATATTCTAAAAAAATAAGATCAGAAAATTAGTATATCATTCTTAATTATTTACATTTCTCAAACGCTCGTGTATAAAGTATAATTATAGTAATCATATAAAAAGAGTTTTATAATAAAACAAACATAATCTCATTAAAACTCTACATACAATAATATTTCACACATAAATCTTTATAACAAAAGGATTAAAGAATATTTACTGACTCATTTACCTTCTGACAAATATGTATTAAATAAGTTTTATTAGAGGATAATGTGTTTATCAGTTAAGTATACTTAAGTTTCATAGGTTTATGGTACGGTTGGTTAAGGCATTCAAAACCTAAAACTCATGGTGTTCCAAATGTATAATAATCTTCCTTAAGTTTTTTCACTACCTAAGATTATAATCTATGCTAATATTTTATTTTTTTTCATTTAAATGATTATTTAAGTCAAGGTATTTATTTGTATAGGTTTCACTATTTAATACTCAAACTCAACCAATGATTCACTTGTGTTCTCAAATTCCATACATTTCATTCATATTTATTGTTTAAATCAAAATTATTCCATCATAAAAATATACTATAAAGATTAACAATTTGCCATTCATTACACTATATTGCTAAAATATAACACTTTATTGAAATGTAGACCATTTTTTTTAAATTTATAAACATTTAAAAATGTGTTATTTAAAGTCTAGAGCTCTCGGCTTTAGCTCATCTACCAATTATCTTTTCGCTTAGTGAGCAGCTTGCTTCCTAATGACTTGTTAGTTGTTCAATTAACAAAACTCTCACTACAAGAAATTGCACGATTACATACGAAATTTTACGTATAAATAAGAATTCATATACAAAATATTCCTTACCTATTGGATATTTACATATGAATTTATATATGTATATAAATTTGTAATACCTACTAATTTTTGTATGTATAAATTATTTTCCACCCGAATCTATAGAACAAATAAGTAAATAAATCTACTGTCATGACATGAGAATAATTTCAAAGAAATTTATCCATGGATAAGGATAATTTTATTCGTATGTATAGTTAATGGCAATTTACATATAATTTTACATACAAAAGTAATACAATGTTTTATTAAGAAATTATTATGTGTGCAACACGAATGTGAATTAAATATTTTATTAAAAAATAAAATATATTATTTCGTGTTCAAAACGAATGAGTCACGATTTAAACTCTTTTGGTAATCGAAAGCTTGAAACAAGTTTCTAAGCGAAACATAATTGAATCACTACAACAAAAATTAAAATTACCAACAAGACAAATATATCAGAAACATCCAAAATCCGTTGTATTTACTTACGAATTTTCGACGAAAATAAAATCCGTTGATAAATTGGTTGTAGGTAAATTTACCGACGAATTTTTTGAGTCTGTCAGTAATTACAGACGGATTTACCCGTCGATAAATCCGTCATTAAATCAACGAATATTAATTTTATTATAAAAATTAATATCCATAATTAGCGAATGATTAAATCCGTCGGTAAATCTGTCAATAATGATATTTTACCGACAGATAAAGCTCCGTTGATAAGACTCCATCGGTAATTTAGCTTTTTCTTGTAGTGAATTTTAGACTAATTAAACTCTATAGCAAAAGTTGCAACCATGAGAAGTGAACCCTATGTGTAAAAGTCCTTCACTTGGCAACATTAATGTGATATATGTCCTGTGACTTAATTTTTATTTATTTTGAAATGTAGTTTGTATAAGGTTATGTATCAATATTTTGTATATTCAGATATAGAGTTTATTTCCTTTTTCCTTGACTCAATGTTTGATTCATACATTTTTTCTTTCTCCCTTCCTTTTCTATTATGTTTTCCTTTTTTCGATGGGTATGTCTATAGTAAAGTAGGTGTACATTCTTGAATAATTTTCTTCGTAGTTCCAAATTGAAGTGGAGAAAGTAAGATCCTCTTTTATGTCATATGTTATTTCTTCTTATACAAATAGTTACACACAACTTCATGGTCATACATCTCAATCAATTCCTCCCAGTTAACACTACTCATGTCAAAAAACACTTTTAGTTGTTCCTTGTCATCTCTTGATGTATCTTTAGACATTGTTGAACTTCTTAAGCTGCCAGTTTTCTCTACTTATCTTTATCTTTTTGTATTCATATCTGTTCAAGCATGTCTATCTTAGGTTTCTCCTCAAAATCACCAATTATTTTGTTGGTGAAACTTGAGAATCTTGGGAAAGTGGAGGAGAATATCTAAAAGGTTTTGGCTTACTAAGTTGTCAAGTTCTACCACTATTGATTAGTGGATAAACTAGAATGTGATGATGAAGTTGTTGCAACCATCCATTTTTCTTAAGTTGTTGCAACATCTAGTGGATCACATGGACACTTGATTGAGTTGAGGTTGAGCAATTCACATGAAGGGAACATGGAGATGAAGTTCTTGGAAGGGAACCACTTGAACTTTTGAGATTTAGTGGAAGAGTTTGAGATTTGGTTGCATGTGGAGGAGGTTGAGGTTGGTTCTTAGGTTGTATGTTGTTAGCTCTTTATTTAGATTATATGTTGTTATAACTTGATTTTAGATTATTTGTTCTCATAACTTAGTGAAATTATATGTTGTTAGAATTTGATTGGACTATGTCATGTGTAGAAACTTGATTTGATTTGGCTTTGTTCGTAAAATTTTATTGGCAAAATTTGTGATGTCTTGGTAAAATTTTATTTCATTTCATGTTTGAACTTTATTTCAATTGTGACTTACAAGAGTACAAACAAAACAAAAAAAAAATTCTAATTAAAAAATATATTTTTGACAAATTTATCGACATATATTTATTACACTAGGTAACCTACATACAAATTATTTACATTTAAATTTACATACGAATTTACATATAGATTTTTTATGAGTAGTTTTTTCCTACAAATTACATTAATTACATATGAATTTTTTTCATCTATAAATTTAGTTATAGCTTCATCTGTCGATAATCCATATATTTCTTATATATAGATGATGTTTTCATGGATAAAAATAGTGATAATATTACATATTTCACCTGGTTGTAGGTAATACTCTGATCATTATCGAATAATTATTACGTATATAACATTATCGACGAAATCTTTTTCAAATATAAATGTATCTATGCCTTTATTTACATACAACTTCATTTCCACATATAATTCATCAATAATGTTCTTTTTGTGACAAATTTGGAATTTTACATATGGATTTGTTACATCAAAATAATTAATTTATTTTGTAATATCTTAACATTAATTTTTTTCTTCTCACATATATATTTTTCTTTCAACTCACTATAATTTTTTTTAATTTATCTATAAATTATTATATATAATAAAATTCTGTACGTAAATTTAGTATTTTCTATAAATTTAACCTACAAATTTAAATACGATACATATCTCAATCCAGAACATATAATATGTTTCTAAAAATCATAACAATTAATTATTTAGAATACATAGCAACATTTATACAACATTTATTTTGAACGAGATGAATTGATAAAAAGTAATATGTTAATGTTGGAAAAATTAAGATTTAGTGAATATTAATTAATATTGATAATCTTTTTATAATTTCTTCCTATAATTGGTGTTGAAAAAAGTGCTAACAAAAGGAATTGATGTTATATCAAAGCAAAAGTATAAATTAAGTGTACTAAAATATTGATTCTTTTTTAAATGAGCGCAATACTTATAAATACTGTTACAATATTACTAGAAGTTTTGAAAATCAAGATTACCTAAATTATATTTCAAAACAAATTTATTACAAGACAATGATTGAATGGATTAATTACCATAGAGTAAAATATTAACGTTACATAATTATAAATTTTCACTTGATACTTTGCAATTGAAAAAGGTTAGAGAAAAAGAAAATGGGTAAATTATATTAAACTATAATGAAAAATAAAGCTTACTTAAGTTTTTATAATTTCTGACACAAACGAGCATAGTTTTTCTTTTTTAATAAACAGGGTTTAGTTTTTTTTAACAATAAGTTTGACCTTGATATAGTAGTAGTATAAGGTTTGAAAATGAAATTCAGTCATGCACTCTTGCTAAAACTCCTTGGAAGTTGTTTTCATAATTGTTAATGATTTCTGCTTCTCTTTTCACTTATTTTTGTTTAGTTCTGTCGAAAGCCAAACAAAAGCCAAAATTATTACATGAGGAGCAAATAGATTCAGTAGGCAACTGATAATAGGAGTTTGACACCTCTCTTTGAAATCATCATGGTCACTGTGATTACTCTTCATATGAAGTATCAGTATGTTCCTTCAAGAAACTAAAGATGTATATGTACAACATAATGTATTATCAGCAGTCCTCTCTTCATAAACAGTCCTTTCTTTACACCATTGTTAACTTTGAAGTAAAGTAACATTATAAAACTCCAAAATATTTATTAGATTTTAATATAATATCAAACTTATGGTTACTATAGTTGCTAAATCTGTGGTGTCATCTATGTTAAATTATTATTTTTATCTCTGTAAAGAGTACAAGTTATTGTATATTATATTTCAAGTATATTGCAAGTACTTATACATTGCAATTTCAACAATACCTTAAGAATTTATTTAGTGTTAAAGATTTTATATAGATTGAGCCAATCTGCTAAGATGCCAACGATACAAGAAAAAACAATATGAATATAAACAATAGACATTAAAACTATTGGCAGTTAACATGAGATAAAGACTAAAACTATCAAGTTTAATTTGCTTATACGATATTTTTGTTAGAAGTATGAGAAAAATAATTTATCATTCAGAAATCATTTACAGATTTCAACATAATTTAATCAAAATACAGATAGAAATCAAAATATTGAAGTCCTCTTAATAAACAAAAAATAATATAACAGCATGAAGACCCTTCATGCATTAAATAATTTTATAAGTTAAACCTGTTAGACAAATTCCCTCTTTAATGTTTTTTACAGAAACTATTACTAGTTAAAATAATCTCATATCACAATATAAATTGTTTATCATAATTATAAAATATAATTTATATGTTAAAAATTTAATAATTATAACTTTTAATTAATAACTTAATTTATATATTCAAAAGGATTTTGTGCGTTACACATGCTAAAATGGTAATTTAACAAGTTCTTTTAAGAAAAAAAAATCAAATATAAATTTTTCACAAAACTTTATTACCCACTTATCTCTGATTTGTTTTTCCACCTTCTTTCTAATTTAATATTTAAGTTTTCTTTAGAATTTACAAAAAAAAAAAACTAAAAATAAAAGAAAATTATATATTATTATCCTAAATTTTAATATTTGAAATACTTATTTGTTATCAATTTAATCATAGTATGATTATAAGTTTGAAAATATTTGTTTGTTACAAATTTGACCTACATAAAACACATTATTATTATTTTTTTACATTCTACATATTAAATATTAGCTTTACTTTAGCTGGAATTTGGATTTTCAATTGCCCAAAATCTAGGCCTCTAAGTTTAGTTTTACTTTTGAAAATCTTCAATTTGGTCTTTATAAATCATGAAAACTAATTAAATATATTTTAATAAATTAAGATAAACGATGTAAAATAAGAAAAGTAGAATCTTAAACTATAATAAAATTATCGTATATATATACTCCTCATAAAATAAATAAATAAAACTCTTTAGACGTGTTCTTCATATAAAGTTTATATTGACTTTTTTATTTTTTTTAATTTGACCTAATACTTAACTAGTTTTCCAAATTTTCAGTTTAATTTATGAGTCTAATTCTTTTAATATGTTAAGGGGACATTATGTATCATGATTAAATTTTGAGATAAGTACTTGGAATAAGAATGGAATTTTGGAAGTTGGAGCAAGTGCTCCAAGTGTACTTTGAACATTTACTCATTGCATGACTCACTTTAATATAGCATTAAATTGCCAAATTAAATGAAATTATTTAAACTTTAATTTCTGTGAATGAAATAATCATAATTGATGAAGGGCAATTTTGTATTTGTAGGAGGAAGAGGTTTATCTGAGACTCCCACTACTAAGTTATCACAAACATGAGAAACTTATTCCCAATCCCCTTTGAGAAAAAGGAAAAAAGAATTCTAAAGGTAAGGTAAAGGTGTAACATGTAGCTAATATTATGGGCAGGTGGGACCCACAAACTAAACAACTGGATCATAATTATAATCTCAACCTTCTAAAGTAAATATTTCTTTTAGTCTGGGCCACCTAATCACTCTATTATATATATAAAAATAAAAACTTCTCTTAGTATTTTCTTTTAGAAAACAGTTTAAATTAATGAAAACAAAATAAAAATTCGGCAGCCAATCACGTGTTATAATTATTTGAGAGATTTTTTTCCACTATATGCCTAAATTGTTAACCCTCCTAATAAAAATGGCACGTAATTAAAGAAATTGAAATTTAAATCTCTAGAATTAATTTCTTTTCTGTAGGATTTAAGTGACAGCAATAATATATGTTTAGAGATTATAAAATTTTTGAAGATTTATTTAAAGTTTTGGTAATTTTATGCATTAGCATGACAAGAGCATGCTTGAGGAAGTGAGGGTCACCGTTTAGTGAAATTGAAATGAGAGTGGGAAAGAATGAAAAGAGATATAGCGTGAGAGATGCATGATATGTAATGAAAGTTAGCATAAGCTTTATTTATGATTGTTAAAGACGAAGGATGATGAAATGAGAGTAATTTTGTTGGTGTTTGATTAGTTGAATACTTATGAAAGACAGAGTGGGAGGCATAGAGATTAGAGAAGATTAAAGAGAGGGATAACTGTGCGGAAACACGTCCACTATGATCTACCTCTCATGGCTTCCTAAGCATATACGTAAAAATCCATCATTTCCACACCTTTCAAGTAGCATCTAGTTGAAATCTATGGGTCACTTTGTGTGTGTGGGACAAGTTTTGCCTGTGCTTGAGAACGCGTGTGAGACACAAGAGAAGCAAAAGGGAATGGACTCTTTAAGGTCAACGAATCGGCATATTACTTGTTAAGAAACAAGTAAAAGAGTTTGAAATTATTGTATCAGAAGAAAGGACCCAATGATAAAATATTTTAGTGTATGTGTATACCATAGGATAGGGTCCGATGATGATATGACCTATTGTCATGTTTGACTAACACATGTAGTGAAGGGTTGCGAAAGGAGAGTTTCTCTTTCTTTTCCTTTTTCTTTTTGTCCAACATACGCTCACCCACTTGAGGATGCCCCTGAAAAAGGGAAGGGTTGGGTTCTGTAAATTATAATTATTTCGATTTTGGGGAAAAGCTTTAAGCCATCAAGAATACATTAATTTATGGTAATGGAAGGAATGGTAGTGCTGATAGGCTCTGTGAATGCGGCAACATAGGGAGCCTTTTTATGTGGAACTGCCCTTTTTCATGATTGTGATTCTGATAGCAATGTGATTAGATTTTACTACCTTCAGCTTCCTTCAGCTCATAATATATATGTGGCAAGGTGATGAGAAGATGCCACATGTCACAAAAACTAATGGGTGTGACCGGATGGTGCTTGTGACTTGTGGAGCTGCATGGTTCAGTTATCACTTAGCAGGAGAAGGGTCAACTTGGATTGATCACACTGCAGTTGATCTTGACAAGGAGGGACCCAGCCATTCTTGGGCAATCAAACTTCCAATATTGCCTTTTTACGTGCCTAAAATACTGACCTTTCTTACAGGTGCGACTTTGGGACAAGTGCTTTTAGGGATAAGTGGCAAGTTAGTTTAGTTTAGAGTTTAGACCCGTCAAACAAACTTGTTTGGATTTTCCACTCAAAATTTAACGAATCATTTGAAAAGGAGGAGCAACCCAACCAACCAGCTGGTTCAGTGCATAAGATAAAAAGCGGGTATTGAGTGGGCTAGGAAGGACTGCTACCACCATATAATGCACAATTCTTGTATCGACCACACATATAAATGCAGAGTCCAAGTATTTGTGGGGATATTAATGGATTTTGCTTGAGGTACACTAGTCTAGTGTGTATATTTTCCTAGCCGACAGTACCACGGACCAATGAAAAGGACTTGAATTTTTCAGCAGAATTTCCAATTTTACTTTTTAAAGTGGAGCCCTACAAACGTTTTATTTTATATTCCGAAATTCAGAGCTACACATAATTAAAAAAAAAAAGTGGCAGTTTGTTATCTTTCCCACATTTTCTGCCACGTCTCTTTTAAGTGGATTCATCTGCTTGGTTGGTTTGGCGATGAGTACGATGTACAAGACTTATCCGTTTACTAGATGGATCTAGAGTTTGCTCAGAAGGCTTTGGCATTTGAATGTTCAGAAATTTGAATCCAATGCAATTGGGTAGGGTTAGGGCCACACTGTGGATTAAGTCTCAGTGCACTCATTTTATAGACCGTGGCTTGACGGCCTTTGCGGGTGGCGGCGGCGGCGGAAGCATACTCAGTATAACAGCTCACAGATCACAGATGCATCCCCAATGTAATTATGCTATTGCGGCGGAAGTTGGATATTAAAGAGTTATATATAACAGACCAAGCCGAAATTCAGAGACTGCAAAAGTGGTTCCAAGTGTCACAGCTGTCACTCAGATGTAAAATGTATATAGTTGGATGAAAATGACTATATATGCTAATAACAGGAAATGGAGAAAAACTAAACTTTGTGAAACACTTATTTATCTAATTATTAAAAACAGCAATCAAGAAATGAATTTATTTATTTATTTTTCCACAACTTCAATTTTCTACCAGCATGAAAAGGATTCATCTTGCCCAGGGACTAGAAATTTTACACCCAGGTGGTATTTTGGTATTTAAAACCAAAGCCATGCTCCACAGTCTGTTGCATCAATATGTCAAATCAAACCCCTCGAGCTTCTAATTATACTCCTATTTCTTTACATTCAGAAAAAGGATACGACAACTTGGTAAGATATACACTACATAAGCTATCCAGAATTTCCTGGTAATTTGGGGCTAAGAGAATCATTGAAACAACTTGTCCCGTCAGCATATCAGATTGCACAAATCATTCATTCTTGCCCGAGAAATGTTGGTAAAAGGAAAGACCCTGAAGTTGCCATTCCCAATACAGGTCATTGTCAGCTGAGCATCGCTCACCATTGTCTGCAGTTACATAACACAGAGCCAGCATTAGCATGAAACCTTACTTTTCAGGAAATAACAGCTTCCTCTAAATTTTATATTTAATAAATATAGGGGGCACTGGTAAATAATAAATAGCTTGATCATTGCAAAAAGTTCGATTCAGCGCGTCTATGTTAGTGAGTTGGCATTCCCTTTTGGTTTAATTCTATTTAACTTTTTCGCGGTACGTGATGACCTAGCAATAATGTTAACAAAACAACAATTGACTTCTATTCATAAGAATTTGGTAAACAATGGAAAAAGTATATTGGAAATCTGTTTATGAGAATTCGTACTGGTCTTGGTATACTGTTGATACCAAGTTGGAACAGACAATTCATCTTGGTGAAAAATATTTTGTTGGGAATTTTTAATTTGGGAAATGCCAGAAGTAAGTTGTATACTACCTCACAAGAGGCTTCTGAGTCTCTGCAGTGCCAGCTTGTAAAAGGGATACAGTCGACATATGGACACCATGTGCAATAACTGTTGATGTTGATTCCATGAAGAACTACCACAAGACAACCAGCCAATCTACGAATTGAAGAAGCCTCTCATCAAAGATTTGACGCATGCCATAAAGCAGAAGTTATAGAAGACAGCTAGCCATGCAAATTAAAAAAATAGCGATAAATAATAAAAAAACAAGAGGAAAAAACAACGTACAATAGGCCGAAGAGGATAAGAGAAACAATCCTGAGAACTGGTCTGTCCAGCTTTTTCTTCAACTTTAACTTGATGTAACTTTTGACACCATACTCAAGAAGACCTCCTTTATTTGGAGCTACTGGTTGGAGCTGAGGGCTGAGTAGAAAAACAGATCCAAGAAGGAATCCTGATATAAAACCTCCTATGCTGGCAAAATTGTCTATATAAGGTAGAAAACCAAGGACGAAGTTGCACACAAAGACAAAGACTAATGTTGCTATTGCTGAAATCTGCATCCAACCAATAAAATTTATTAGTAGCAGAACAGTGAGAAAAGACAACGAAAGGGAAGAAGACAGGCCTTATTGGTATGAAATTTCCAGTTCCAAACAAGTTCCGAAAGCAATGTTCCCAGTAATCCATATAAAGCACCGGAAGCACCAACAGTGGGGGTGTTTTGGAGAAACAGAGAAGCCACCAAAGCTCCCACAAAAGCTGACAATGCATAGAATATACCAATCCTTACTGCAAAACAAAAGGAAATATTGATAAATTAGTACGTCATGAAAATCTCAAAATCTTTTTAAAACATTTTAATGTCTACAATTGTTCTTCATTTGGGTTTTACTCAGCACAGAGTCTCTCTAGTTTAAATAAATTAAGAATTGATTCCTAGGGACTAAATTCAAAACGTGACCATGATGATCAGGATTAATTTAAAAGTAAAATCACTTAAAACTACACTTTTCAAACATAAGAATTACAGCTGAACTTTTAAAATTAAAACCAAAAACTAAGAAAAGTATAAGAATTGGGAACTGTAATGGAGTTCATTTTTTTACACAGTGAGTGTTAAGATTTCACAGAACTAATAAAAAAATATCTTACAAGAATTTTAAAATAATTATTAAAAAAATAATTCATATAGCGTACACACTAATTTATGATTAGTTGAAAGTGTATGTTTGATCAAACTCAAAGTCATAGTTTCACTACTTGCTTTGTTATTTCAGGAAATCACAGACAAATATAGCATTGTAGTCATGTTGTGATCTAGACACTCTGCAAATCTTGACACCGAATAAAATTGTGGCGGGGAACCAATTTTTTGAAACATTCACTAAAATAGATGGGTGAAATAGAGATGTGACGAGAGAGAAAGAAACAAAAACAGAATTACTGGGTCCAAATTCGCGCTCCAGGCGAACTCCCACGTAGAGGATACTGGAGAGATTGAGAAGCAGGTGGAAGAGTCCCCCATGCAAAAATGGAAACGTGAAGAGACGCCAAGTTTGGTGCTGCTCTGTCAAAAGGCTCCATCGAAGAGCTCCCATTTCATCCAATCTGCACTCACAACACCACATTACTCATCCTTCAAACACTATCTTAATAAGACTACCTTCCAACTCCTATAGGTCAACATTTATTTCTCAAACCAGATCCTCCAAATTGAATCAATCAAGCTTCAAAGCTAAATCTACAATAATAATAATAATAATAATAATAGATTTGGTGATAGTGAAACCTAAACCGAAGAAACTAATTAAGTTACCAATAAGCAAGGATATGAGTAAGTTTGTTTGATTAAGGCAAGGAATAGAGGAGACTGACTTGGACTGAGAAGGACCTAGGAGTGGATTCTCGGTGAGAGGCTGGAAGGATAACCTTCCGAGGGTTTGCAGAAGGCAATCTCCGTGAGAATTGGTCCAGCAATCGTTAACGAGCATGGTTGCTATGAAAACTCCGATTTGGATTATGACGAACACTGAAACCACCCACGTGTCGCCTCGCCGCCGTCCTCCTCTTGATTTCATCAACGGAATCCTTTGGTCCGGCGCAGGAGACAGTTTCACGTCGATGCGTTGCAAACTTTCCGCCATCGCTAAAAATCTTCAAGATTCTATCTCCAGATAGAGAGAGCAGAAAACAGTCGATTAGTTCGTTGAGTTTGGCGGGAAATAAAACCACCTTTCCTCTGTTATGATTTGTGTTTAAAATATAAAGTTATTGTGCGAGATAGTTTACATCCGGATCCGTGGCGCAATGGTAGCGCGTCTGACTCCAGATCAGAAGGTTGCGTGTTCGATTCACGTCGGGTTCAAAATCCCGATCCGGAGCTACCATCGCTCTTTTTTTTTTTTTTCTTCTAATAAGATAATTTCTACCTTTGGGCTCTTTTATTTTTTTTTTAATTTCTACCTTTTGGGCCTTCATAGTGTCTGTTTCTTATTGGGTGCATCGCAGTCCTTGAATTTCAATATTACTTTCTACACCCGCATACTTTAAAAGACCAAATTTTTATTATTAGAAAATTTTGTTTTTTCATGCAAAAAAAATAACTTCTGAAATTATTTTCAGACTACACAATTTGAAATTCAGAAACTGAAAATTTTCATATTGATTGGAGTGCAGAGAAAAATTATGGAGGTGAAAAAAAAATTCGTCTACTTATATTGCTAACGAAAACTAAAACAAAATAGAGTACCATGGGCCCTAAAGAGTATAAATAGTTTAATTTTTACTCTTTCAGTGTAAAAAATTACATCTTCAATAATTTTAAAAACATTATTGATATAACTTAAAATAATTATTAAAAAATTAAAAAAATTTCCACGATTTATAATTAGATGTAAAAGTGCATATATTATTTCCTTTTTAAGAGTTAATTTTTTGGTAAATAAATTTAAAATATTATTAATCATCTATTTCATACTTTTATACATTATTTATTTATTTTTATCGTTTTTTCAAATACAAAACTAATGTTAAATGTTGTGAATTTTTTTTTCTGAATATATTAACATAAAGCTGCAAGATGGATAGTTTTAAAATTATAAATCCATTATTAAGTAACGTACGAAACAACTTTTGTGAGACTTCAAAGTTTAAGTTCATATGTATGTCTTATAAGTTAAAAATTTAATGTGTATGCTATTTATAAGAAACATTGCAATTACTTCTGTTGAATTTATGTTTAACATTTACATCTTTTTAAGTTTAAAATAATTATTTACTTATTTGTATTTAAAAAAAAATGCTTATTTATTTTTATATTTTAAGTGATACTCACCTTCTATATTTTACTTAAATGTATTACGATAACTAAAACTTCAATTAAAAATTATAAAATAAAAATAAAATATTTAAATGTTTAAAATATAATAATAAAACATAAAAAAGTAATGATTTAATTATTATATATTTAAAAATTATAACAATTATATTGTCACTAAATTATTAATTGCCTTATAAAAAAGTTGTAATTTTGAGAGAATAATATTTTAGTATAAAAATTAAAAAACAATTATAAAATACATAATTGAATTTATTATTATATTTACATATGATTTTAATACATATATGACTACAAATATAAAAAAAATATTATTATTACTTTACTAATAATATAAGGGACATATATCTTAATTTAAAATCATAAGGCAAGTATCTTATGTTAAAATTAGGATGTGATATATTCTTTGAACTTAGGAAAAAAGATGTTTGTAACCCCTTAAGTTAATTTAAGAGTAATTAGTTTCCCTTTGGTTATTATTTGTATGGATATTGATATAGAATACGCTCAAAATTTTTATATCTAATTGATTACGAAAATCTTATAAACTTTTAGGCTATGACATAAAGAATTATATAATTTCTAATATTATTTCTAACAAAGATATAAAAGTATAAAATAATATGATATATCAATAAATTACATAATGCATATTTTAATTTTAAATTATATATTTTAATTTTAGAAATGTTTTAGGAGCATATACGTACTCAATATTTGGAAAATCAATTGTGAAAAAATTCATTTAAGGAAAAAAATAGTTACAACAATATATTAATAAAATAAAATAAAATAAACTTCACATATCTTATATTCACTTTTTTCATGAGAAATATATAGATAGGACAACTTACCTCTCGGTTTCATCATGTCTCTCCAAACTCTTTCTTTACTTGCAGATTTTTTTCTTCTCTTTTTTATTCTCACATTGAAACATCATAACCAAAACAACAATTAATTTTATTATTAAGAACAACTCATAATATGTTGATGTTATACCAATCACATTGTTTGCTTATAATAACAAACCTTATATAGTATAGGTCTTTGATATGTAATAAGACTTAGTATACTAATCATCTTATCGATAGTTATATATATATATATGCACGAAAGTTTTTATTAAATTGGTCAATTTTTTTTATTCATTTTGTAAAAAAATGTTTCTAAATGGATGTATATCTTTCTGCATACAAGTTATAATATTTAAAAGTTTATGATAATAAAGTCTTTCAAAAAAAATATTCTCTCTTATAAAGTGCAACATATTATACATATTAGAAAAGTTGTTTTATTGTAGAGAAATAAAACAAAACTTGAAAATAGAAGAAAGTGTATTGTCTGATATTGATAAAAAAAAAAAACAAAAATTATTTTATCAGAGTTAAAAAAATAGTATTTAGTGAAATAATTATGGTTCAATGTTAAACATTAGATACATCAACGTTCCTATAACACTCAGATAAGTTTAAAGTTAAATAAGAAGATAAAGAATAGCACTTAACCCTGAATTATTAGTTTTTACGCATAAGGAAGACAAAAAAAAGAATATATAATAAGAGAATAAGATAATATTGTTACATCAGGTCTTCGAGATTTATGTTTGCATATAGTCATTTTAAAGACCTTTTATTTGTAAAAATCTTCTATTTTAGAGAGTCACATATATCTAAGGTAATCTTATTAATATATTTGTTTATAAGACATTGGAACTTTTATTTGAGTTTTTAATATCAATGTTAATTTTTCTTCCTCAAACACTTTATGTAGTGTAAAACAAGACTAATTTATCAACTAAATAATATTTGTGTTCTACAAAATCACGAGTAACTACTTTAAGGAACAATACTCTCGTGTTAGAACCTTCAAAAGAAATATTCATGTTGTAAAGAAACAGTGCTCATGTTGCAACCATTGCTAGTGAAAATTGACAAATTATCAAAAACTACTTATAGTTATATGTTAAGACACCTTTCTCATATTTTTAGTTCTTTTCACGATTTTTTTTAACCTTTTACTTTCTCGTTGTTACTAACACTTCTCATTCCTTTTTTAAATAATATATACTTGTTATTTATTTAAAGTATCAGAAGAATAAAAAATCATCATTATTTTACTATCGATTATTTTATATTTATAAACTATTTTATTAATAAATTTGAATATTATTATACTGAATAATTTTAGAAATGTTCTAAACTAAAAAAATTCGTCAAAAAAATTATTAAAATTGTAGAACATAAAGTCATAAATATTTCAACTTCAAAATGAATATAAGTTAATGAAATTTCAGAACATACACTCCAACAAATGTCATGAGAATAGTTTGGTTAAAAAAAAAAAGAACTGAAAGCTTTAGTGTAGGCTTAAGCATCATCCCCCGTAAATGTTTTGAATTAGCTCTAATATCCAGCTATTTATTTTTCAATATAAATCACCATGCTCTCAATAAGAAATTCATTTTTCATAATTTTATTTCAATTATTTTCATTAGTAGGTAAGTGGATCTACTAAGATTGTCAAATTTGAAAACATGACTAAATTATTGAGAGTTTCGTAAACCTTACTCCTAAACTCAAATTATAACCCGTAAAAATGAACTTCAATACTTACAAAAATATACTAATTCAGCATCATACTAAAAATACATGAAATATATTATGCTATAAATAATTTTTTATTATTTTACTGTATTATTATTAGTTGATAGTATAATATATTTTTTAAATACCTTTTCTAATATTATTATAGTTTTATCATTATTGTTTAGTTTATTATATTATAAAAAAATTTATATGAAGAGCTTTCAATTTTTGTATATCTTTAAAATACCTAATAAAATAATAACATTTTCATTTTTTAAAAATGATTTCATAGGGAAGTGATGAGAGAATATAAAGGAGAAGGCAAGATGAAAAGCGGAAAGGGACATAAGTTTGGAAGAGAGAAGCGGTGGTCTAAGAAAGCAACTAAAGTAGAGTATTTATTAGCCCACAAATCAATTTATTATTTCATCATTCCAACTAATTTTATTCACTTTTAATTACAATTCCTTTTTGTGATTAATTATTTTATTAAGAAGCACCCAATACAGTTCTCTGTTATTATTGTTCAGAATAAAAAATAAAGTCTCAACTATAAATATAAGACACTTCACCTTCCCTCACTTACACCTTCACTTTCTGTCGCTAATCAGTCTCTTCTCTGCTTCGTTAGTTATCTCAACTTCAAACCTTTCTCTTATTCACAATCAAAATCACGCACTGCTAGGGTTTTCTCATGTCAATTTTTGGTTCACAATCGTTCTCTGTTTCATTTAGTGTTTATTTAATTTCACTCAATTTAAGATTTTTGGATAATGGGGAATGTGTAATAAAAGATAATCCCTTCGCGGATAGGTTTGATGATGCCACGTGTTTCTTATAAGTGAGTTGTGAATGTAGGAAGTTTTGATTTTGATGGATGCAGCGAAGGGATTGGAAGTTCCAGGTGAGACCCTTGAAGCAGAAGTGAAAGCCTTTTTTGATTCTGCTCCTCTTTTGCAGAACAGTGATGGAATAACTCAGCAATTGGATCGGTTCATTCGACGCAATTCTTCTCCTTCAGGTGAGTTGTCTGTTACTGCATTCGATGTTGTGTTTCTCTTTTTGTGTGCTTAGTATAAATGATGTGTGGTGGATTTTGGTTCTCCAGCGAATGGGGAAGCGAGGAGAATTGTTTGTGTGACTTCTGGTGGCACCACTGCTCCGTTGGAACAACGTTGTGTTCGCTACGTTGACAATTTCAGTTCGGGTCACAGAGGGGCCACTTCCACCGAGTACGTTGCAGTTTGCATTTGCCTTGTTCTTGTTCTGTAAATCTTTGTTTTAATTCGGTTGAGAAGAACAGGTTGGTGATTGTGTTGTAGGTATTTTCTGAAGGAAGGATATGCTGTTATCTTTCTGTACCGGAAGTGAGTTTCTGGACCTGCAAAGTTGTATTTTCTTATGTTTTATCTATGTGGTGATCAACATTAGATAATTTATGCAGGGGAAGTTTCCAGCCATTTTGTAGATCCCTTCCTGATGATCCTTTACTTGAATGCTTCGAGCCCACCGATGAGTCCAACATTCAAGGTTATAAGTTTCTGTTTTCTTCTCTTCTCGTACCATGAGAAAAGATAAAATTATTATGGTTCATTGAAAAAATGTGCATCGTTTTGTTTTCCTTCTGTTTCTCAGATGAAGTCCACTCAAAGATTAATTTCATTTGCTATCTTGTGACATTGCCAATTAGCATTCTTTCCTACTTCAATTTTTTTCATTGGGTTGCTATTTTGTACAAACTCCTGGAGTTGTCCTGATTTCGACAAATTCTGTTCTATACTTCAGTTTGCGAGGCTTATGCGGAAGCAGTGAAGAGGGCTGTCGTGGATCATCACACTGTATGACGCGGATATTGGATTTTGTGCTCTTCTTTTATCTTATTTTCTGTGATTTCTTGTCATTTTTTTTTAATTTATGGTACGTGAGATTCAAATTATTTGGATATAGCTATAGCCTCGTTGGGGTTTTCATTCTAATGCAGGCAGTGGCAAGGGGTCTCTTGTTGAAACTGCATTTCAACACCATATTTGAGTATCTCCAGGTTAGCTCTAGTCAATGTTTGTAAATTGTAACTGTCCATTTGATTTGTTGCAACAAATGCTGACATCTTCTATATTGTATATGTTCTCATTCAGTTAGTATGGGTGTTTACTGACAATTGACTGTGGAGGTGGATAGAACTATTGTGTCTTTGATTATCATGTGTTGATCTGATTGCAAGATAGAGAGCCACTTGTTTTATTATAACTTTTAGTAGGTGTTTAATCAGTACATTTGTCATTGTTAGTTTTCTTTTGTTTTTGCAGATGTTACAAATTATTGCAGTGTCAATGAGGTGTATTGGCCCGCGTGCAATGTTCTATCTTGCTGCTGCAGCGTCGGACTATTATGTTCCTTGGAAGGAGATGGTATAAATCATGCTGTGTTGGTTCATCATTCCGTGAAAGTCTTATTGCAGTATTGACTTGAATCTTGGTTTTAAATGATTGTGTAGCTGGTTACGAACAAGAATTTATCACTATGAAGAGATTTCCACCGCTGCTTGAATAAATATAAAATTTGTACAGGAGAGATATACAGAATTTGCCTGTAGCTTCATGTGTAAACTTAAGGCATGTCACATACTTCCTAGCCTTGCTTCGGTGTTAATAAGACATGGAGTTGATGGTGCCATTTTCTTCAGTAGTAGTATAACTGTTAAGGCAATAGTTTGTAACGCTCAAGAAACGGAAGCATTTTCTAGATGCTACTGGGTTCTTTCACATGAACCAACACTGTGTGGAACTTTAAAAATCCTGTGCCTTTAAATAAATTACAGTCGAGAGACGTTAAAATGGGAAGATACATATTTGAAGAAAAATCAAAGTAGTTTTGTGTGGTTGATTATGAAAATAGAAGTTGCACTATAATGCTATGTTGAGTTATAGCATTTCAATGAAAGATTTGCTTTGCTCGGTAATGTTTATCTTGATTTATATTAATCCTGCAGGTAGAGCACAAAATTCAGTCAGGATCTCACCTCTTGGATGTGAAATTAGTTAATGTGCCAAAAATGTTGTCAGTGCTCAGGAAAGATTGGGCTCCTCTTGGTTTCTGCATATCTTTCAAGGTATTGATGATATTCGGAAAAAAATAATGATAATTTTTTTTTTTCTTTTTGACAAACAGTTTTGCTAATCAATTCCCTGAATGACCAAGGAATCAAGAAATGAGAAGTTTCAATTACAAAGTAACTTTCCATTTTTTATCCCTCAGGCAGGGGTTAGCAAAACAGTGACAAAAAAAAATCTATACGGACCTATGATGTTTTGACAAATATTAAATTGAAATCACTGGTTTAACAATAACGAAGATGTCTTACAGGAAGTTGACAGCTTGCGCAAAAGCGTGAGTATAAGTGAGTTTAGTCCTACTCTGCATGTGATGATACCTTGCATATGAACGACTGTCCTTTCCAAAGTTATAGAAAAGTACACTAACATAATTAGTACTAACTTTCTACAGGAATTTCATTGTCTATGCTTTTATCTAAGAATTTGTAGAAATAAAAATGGATGGCATTTGAGAGTATCAAAATACCACTTAGTATAGTGATCAGGTATTCAAGTTAGTGAGGTTATTTGGCTGTCTTTTCCGAAGAGACATCCAAACATAGAATGAAATGAAGTAATGAGAAATAGCATTTGGGTTGACTAAGATTTACCTTTCTTCGTTGTCTGACAGTTAGAAACAGATTCAAACATTCTTCTAAAGAAGGCTGCTGCAGCTCTTGAAAAGTACAAGATGGATGCAGTGGTTGCAAATGAACTCTCATCTCGCAAGGAGCACGTGGTGGTTGTCACTAGAGCTGAGAAGATTCACGTTACGCGTAAATCGAGTGTGTCTGATGTAGAGAATCCCCTAATTGAACTTCTTTCAGAGAAACATGCCGCTTACATTGAGCATCCCGGTAGATGAATCTAAGGAAGGACTTTGGCTCCTCCTCGTTGCAGTTCCGGACACTAAAACTCATTGCATCAATAAGTCATCAACATCAATAAAAAAGGAGAAGAATTATACACTATGGATACAGCGCAGGGCTATAGAAGAAAGGAAAGTAACAGAAGACGACACTTCTAACCATACTTTTGACATACTTCAGTTATTTATAAAGTTTGTATTTTTCTTCTTCTGCTTCTTGTTATTGTTAATTGGGCTACCCTTTTAGTCATATTAATCGATAACATTCAATTAAAAAGATACGTATCTTGATACTTTGGTACAGCTTTTGGTTTTAGGGCCATTAGTTAATAGTTAAGATGAACAGATACCTATAAGAAACAGCAAAAGGATTATGTATGGTGAAATATTAAACCATGGTCTGACAAATATTGAACTTACCGTGACGTATAAACCTTAGTTATGAAGACAAAAACACAAAGTAAATCAACAATAAAAACAAAAATTACATTGCATTGCTTTTGTAGGTTGGTCATTAGAATGTGCAGTAACAGAATATACGATCCGAGTTAAATGAAGGATTTTGATTCTTAAATAGAAAATAATTAATTTTTTAGAAATTTTCTCTATAGAATTTATTTAAATAAATTAAACAACAATTCGTAAAAATACTAATCACTCACTTGTGATGTAGTGATAAATTAACTATTCTCCGCAGACAAGAAAATAAAATAAAATTCCAAAAACGTCTCATGAATCCTTCACCGTTTCATTTTCTTTCCCCAAGATCAACGAACAAAATAAATTAAACTTTCAACTTGCATAATAGTAACCAACAGGAAATTGTCTCGTAGCGTGCACAGAAATCTAAAGTCGACGTTACTAGATATTTATCTTGGACTTCCCCAAATTTCAGAGGCTCTTTTTTACTTTCATAATTTCTAACTGCACCTCATAATTTCAAAAATAACCATTTATAAAAGTGATTTCTGGATTCCTTATTTTAGAAATCTTTAGGAACAAGCTTTCCAGATTTTCCAAAGCATGATTTAATTTCTGAAACAAACTTTCCAGTATATATATAACATTTTCGTGAATTAACTTTTTGAAACGATTTTTCTATAATAAAAGTTGTCCAAAAGACATAAAATGTATTATAGAATAAATTTTTTAGAACAAGTTTTCCATAACATAAATAATAGCTTCCAAATTGAAATTTTTTGAACAATAGTGCAGCACACAATGGAGAACGAGGGCGTAGGCAACTAGGGAAGCAGCGGTGACAATGGTGGGTCAAGAACGCAGTACACAAAGGAGGGGTATTGTAAGCTTTTTCTCTTAGTATGGGGGAGCAGTTAGTAACTATGGTGATAGAGGAAGCAAAAGCCACTTCAGATCATCACAATAATGATATAATACGACTGAGAAAACAACTTCTCATTTTAGATTGAAAATAACAAAATATATGTACATATATTTCTGTTGAATAATAATTACAAGAATAATTAGATTCGCTGAGGCAGACATCATGGTTTTGAATCACATATTAGGTATTGGTTTGTGGAAACAATGTCCGTATGTTGACTAGAGTCCCTCATCACTATCTGAATCATCAAGTTCAAGACCTTCTGCCGCCAAGAGCCGGCTGATAGTCTTCATCTTTTCTTCCTCGGCCTTTCTTCGCATCAAATCTCTCTTCTTCAGTACAAGCGCGTGCCTTTTAAGCGTATTCGAGTAATAATCGGCCGAGGCCTTCCTTTCTCTCGCCAGAATCCTCCTAGCTTCGTCTGGATCAGTCTGCGATTATGTAACATAATCCCAATCAGATGCATAGAAAAAATTGGAACATTGCTCAGATAACAGATGAAATGTGTGACACTGATTCTTTCCAACACCCATTCTCGAGAGAAAAACAAATGTGCCATGTTATATATGAAGCGAGGATCATGTTAAGTTCACTCAAACAGGGAAGGGACAGACTTACTCAAGTAAGAAAACCAGGTTGTCTTGTTGATTATGGTTGGAAGAAAATTTGACAAAACTATGACCTAGTCTTCTTGACAACCATTCAACCCTACATTAAGCTGGCAACATTTTCAAGCACAATACCTTTGAACGAGAAAGTTGACGCACGCGAAGATTTAACTCGCGCTGTTGCTGTTCAGCCCAAGCAGCAATTGCCATATCACCCCGCTGATCGAAAGCTTTTCGCTTTTTTATAAGCCAATCCATCCATGCCTGAGATGCCTGAAGGAAACAAAGCAGCAGAATGGTTAAGTATAAGAAAAGTAAACATATTCTAATTACAGCACAATAACACATCCATTATTATCCATTTTAAAGTTAGTAAAACAAATGCTTAGAGAGTTAGAGGCTCTTCTATTTCATATGTTACACTGACAAGAAATTGGAAAGCAGAACATGAAAAATATATTCTCTGTACACAAAGATGAAACAGTAGTTATTTGATGAAGTTCTGCAGTTTGATATGCTATTACAATGTATATAAAATCTTAATTAGTATTTCTTTCCTTCCTAAAGGATTAAAAGATGAAGTGGTTTGACTGTTCATTAACATCTAAAGACTATGGTTGCCAAACGGTTCATATGGTAGATACAACTTAATTAACATTATGTTTTCTGTTCATGTAGTGCATATTAGTTCTACCGACCACCTTAAAAATAGAAGAAACTTAAAGTAATACTTCAACACTATTGCTCAAAAGAATTTGTTCACGCTTGATTCTAGGAATAACAGCATATTATGATCCACTTAAAATCCCATATAACAAGAGCCATACTGGTCCAAAAGCACAAACAAGTGTAAATTAGAATTCTAAAGGAACAAGTGTGGCCAGTCAACAGCCGATAATCAAACAGCCCAAAAATATTATTACCTTCATAGGGTTGACCCGGTTATCAATATCATACTGTCTTCGCCTCTCTCCATCTATAAGTAATTCATAAGCAGCTTGAATCTTGATGAATCTAGCTTCTGCTGTTTCACCTTCTTCAAGGTTCCCTCTGCCATCATAGACTTGAAGAGTAAAGTAAACAAAGTTACTATGTATCGGGAGATTATACTCCGCTTTTATAAATAATCCCAGCACAGGAGAGCTGTTTCACAACTAAGGTGTGTGGCACACAGTTGAAGAAACACTCACTAGCCATAACTGCTTCATAGGAACGTTCTTGTAAAGAACAAACAAAATATCTCCCACGTTCCAGCAGACTAGCATTTAAAACAAGATGTAAAAACTCAAAATCAAAACTGATAAGTTGTTGCAATTGCCTGACTTCATCTTGAATGAGCATAATCATATATTGCTGCTAGATATAGCATCAGGCCACCACAACGAGAAAATTTAAATATCAAATTGATAGATACATTACAAACGACACTTCAAAAAAGAAGCAGCAAAGATGGAGATACACACCATCTGGATGATAAAATTTGGCCAAGCGTCTGTAAGCAATTTTTATCTGCTCCTCATCAGCATCTCCTTCCAATTCTGTTGTTCACACAGACAAATGGAGAAGGAACTGTCAAACAAGTATGCAGAGGAATTTTCCATCTATATTCTCTTTCCACAGAAAAAGGACATTCGTTTCCACTCCTAAAGCTTAGATTCTCCCTAAACACTTGTTGCAGAAAAAAATATTAAGTTCAGTTCATGATAGAACTTTAAATCATTTTATCTTTTTCTTTTTCTTCCGCAATAAGTTCTTATGAAAAATTTATCTGCTTAGGGCTTAAGCAATTTTCAATTTCAGCGTTACCCACCATTTCTTCTATTTCTAAGATTCCCCTTTTTTACCTTAAAGCTGGTTGTTCGTTTCCCATTTTCTCAGTAACGCGAATTGTCAGCAAACTTGAAAGTAAAAATTACCAAGAGTTTCATATGGGGATTTTTGTTCAGCCCAATTCGACGCCTTGGCCACGGTTCTCCTCTGATTCACGCGAAACCATGGATTCGAACCCCAAGAACCGATTGTAGAGTACAGAGACGGCGACGGCAAACGGAACTTGCAATTAGGGTTTGGAAACGAAACCCTTGATCGAAATTGATGTCTGCAACTAATGAAAGAGAACACCGTCTGAGGTCTACACAGGGTTCTCAGATTGCTCATAGTTTCCCTCTGATTTTTGAAGTTCTTCACTCTGCCAATTCAAGTTACAATTACAAAACCCTTTCGTGTTGGTAGTGGAAGACGTGGACGAAGAGAAGAGGTTCTGGGCCCCTCAACGATAACTAACACCCTTGAATCTCACAGAATCTTTAAAGTTGCCAAATGTTTTGCTGCAATTTTTCTTAGAGATGAAATAATGATTTTCCGTTCTCATTTTTTGTTGAATGAGAGCCGCGAATATTTTTCCCCGGGAAACTTATGGACGAAAGTTACTGATTGCGAATTTTTATTTTCAATTTTTTTATATATGTGATAGTAAAATAAACATTAATAAAGAAAAACATAAATAAACAGGATTTTAAATGATTATATGAAAAATACTAAATTTATTATACAATTACTTGTAGTTAGATGACATGAGAAAAAACTGAAAAACACCTTTTTCTTATCAATTTATATTGTGATCATATATATTTTTAAATTTCAAAATGTCTGTATGGCCATAGAATTGAAATTATGTTTTCTTCTCTTTTCACATACAATAAACTAAGAGATAAATTCAAAAGTAAAAGTAAAATGGTTTCTTTTAAGATAGCAGAAAGTTTTTCATAAAGATATAGTAGTTAAGATGATACACTGTTTATGTACAATCATACTCTCTAGAGCAGCAAATCACACAATTTGCTTCATGGTAGTACACTAACTTTCATAATCATATATATTCATATGCAAAACTCACTAACAGTTCTGCAATGCACATAACAGATGATCCAGTTATGATACATGTATCTTCCTTTATGGAGCAATCTGAGGTGATTTGTGGAGTAGCGAGGAGCCTAAGTTAGGGAAGTTCACATGGACGAGAAGCCCAAAGAGAGCAAAGAGTGCGAAGACGGTGAAAGTATTCCCCAAGAGCCAGCAAGCCACGAGCAGCTTGGGGAGTTGAGAGGATGCGTGACATGTGAAGCAGAGTTTGTTGTCTAAGGTGATCTGCCTGTGGACAATACAATGCATTTCACTTCTTCATGCCAGTGTTACAAATGGGCAAAAATAATTAGAAAAAAAAGGGCATGCAGTTACCTGGCTTACAAAACCTTCTAGTGCCTCAAATTTGTCTATAGCAAGAGCCATCTGAAGTCCGAAGTTTCCTACACCCAATGGATAAACTGCCATGTCATGGACCAAACTCTGCTGAAGTTTTTCCAATCCCTGTGAAAGAGCATCTTCAGCTTGCTGAGATGATAGACGGAGGTTGTTAATACCAACAATTTGTTGATCGGTCAAAGGCTCAAGTTGTGGTACGATGATCTGCAAAACGAGGCTAAGTGATTGGTTTTACATTCTTGAATACATCTGTGTAGAGAAAGCGTAAGCAGTTATGAAAATGAGATTTAGTGTGCGGTATGTACGTTTAAAAGCTGTGATGGACGGGACCCTCCAATCCAAAGGAAGATGCGCTCCACTGATGCTTTCCACACACCAGAGAGTAAATAGAGAACATCAGCCTTTGCAGCATCTGCTTTTATTCTGAAGAGATTTGAGTAATGGTTTAAGACACTCTGAACCACTGCATTCAGCTGAACATCGGGTGCCTGAGTTTGAAATGCATGTCTAAGCTCTTCATTCCGCCTGTGTTGCTCTTCAACCCATTGTCCATACTCAATTTCAAAAGCAACAATAACTGTTTCATATAACAGAAGGACTACTAAGAATAATATAACAAGCTATAACCACAGTGCTGCATACACAAGGGAAAAAGTACTAGAATGGCACAAAATTAACATCTAAACCAACATTGATAATTATGGTAGCATGGGGTCATTAAAATTTTCCGCATCATATTCTACTATTTGAAGCATGGGAAAGAATGGTTAATTGGATATAACAATACATACTGCAATAGTAGATGCAGGGATTTTTACTTAGCAGTTCATGGAACAAAGTTGTAAATGATCTGTTGCTTAGAGATGTGAACATATATTAGTGAAGGTGCATATGCAAAATAGGGTATCAATTTTTTTCTCCAGAATACACGGAGAGAAGAACTGATATGTATATAAATTTATATAAGAACACATTTTAGAAAGATTAATTCCACAAAAAGAGTCACAAACCTGGATTTATTGTTTCTGATGTTGATCCTATATAGCTGGCATCTAATGCAGTGCCCATGTACAGACCCTGCAAGTAGATATTTTGGCATAAACTTAAACATGATAAAAGAAGGAAGGAATATAAGTAAAAAATTCACAATAATAAGAAAGGAAGATTAAAGGTGGTGGTGATTCTAGAGTTTTGGTTCACCTGCTTTCTTGCTTTCCCAATTTCCAGCTCCAATTGCATGAGCTTCATGCGGCTAGATTCTAACTGTTTAACATACGCCTATGGATTTCAAAAAGGTACAATCAGAAGACAGATACTGGCTACCTTCTTGTAACTTCATTTATCCTACCTTTTTCCTTAGCCGACTTTTCCGAGCAGCCTCTCTATTCTGAGCTAGACGTCTTCTCATCTAAACATTCATATTAGGCGGTTATCAGACACAGACAAGCAGACAACAACAAAAACATTCATGTCTTAGACAATTCTTCAGTCACTGACAAAACTTCTTAGTACTATCAAAAATTTATGATAGAAGAATGTCTTGAAGAAATTTCATCACCTTGTTAACATCTTTATCTGTGGTCTCTTGATCGGCTCCAGAAGGCTCTCTTGATTCTTGAGGAATATATTCAGACTGGAGAATTCAAATTCAAAAAACAGTTAGACTTATATATAGTAGTTTTCACATAAAATGAAGTTAACCCACCATAAAACAAAACCTCACCTTGCTCTCCACATTATTGTCAACCATTAATATTGGGGAAGCAATTGAATTCAGGCCACCATCAACTTTAAAGCCGTCACCCCACATGCCAACTTGCTGAAATGGCTCGTATATGTCCATTTTCATTTATCTCTTGTAGCCAAATGATCAAAGAAGAGTTCTCTGCAAGATGCCACTTCTCACCAAACAAGAGACTTGCTATAGTCCTAATTCTGATTCCAATAGCTCAAAAACTTCAAACACTCTCTCCCTCTGTCCCAAAAATAATAAAGAGAGTAACAGTATCAGCAGTTTGCAGCAACATAAACTGCATCTATGCAGAAATGGTGCTAAAATCTTGCTACTAAAATAAAGCTCTCAACCTCTAACCAGATTCACACTAGAATTTTGGTTTCAGCAGGTCAAAATAGAAAAAAAAGATCAGCAGAAAACCCCCCATCAAAAGGTAATCAAAATACAGTTAGTTTAACTCAAATAATCAAAACCGTCATATTCATTGTCATAGTAAATTCAACGTCATCCATGACATGAAATTTTTTCTAGAACTAAACAGCAATCAGCCAAAGTGGTACTAGTGTTTGACCCACTTAAGTCCAAGCTATTGCTCAAAACGACAACGAATCGAAATTGGAACCAAACGAAACACTAATACTACTGTTGCAGATGGAAGAAAATACACCAACCTTGGAATTTGGTTAGTCCAAGATCTCCCAGTTGATGCTCAGAATTAAATATATATACATATAGATATAGATATGTACATGTGAAAACTCAGTAGCTCAATTGATTGATTAATAGTATCCTTATTATTCTTCCCCCGTATGCAAACAAATTGTAAAAGCAACGCTGGGCCAAAGATAACAAAATCAAATTCAAAAGCTACAGTAGATAAAACTAATCACAACTTTTACTTTTTCTCCTTTGATTAGAAAACTCTCTGAACAGTCAACTTGCTAACTTCGTTACGTTCCCACTCCAACAACAAAAATTAGTGAGTGTGACAGCGTTAAAAAATCAATAATGCATTGAAAATAAAGTTACGCTGTTTCAGTTCTCTTCTCACAGCATTTTTTTCTGTCACATCACTCGTTTTTATCTCATTTTTTTTTCAGTTTCTCCTTTCTTTCTTTATTATAACAATTGTGGTGTGAATATTTAAGGGAAACAACGTTCCTCCACGAAATATGAAAAAGAAGAAAGAAGGAACTTTATTAGCTCACAACTCCCACTTTCCTTAACACCGTTGTGATCCCTTCCTGCTCTTTTCCTGCGACCACTTACGTGTGGATAAATACATACATATAATTTTATTGTGTTCAAAGTACACTTTTGATTCTTAAATTACTGATAAAATTGCGCATCTTCCTTATTTTGTTGTAGATCATGTAACAAAATGCTACTATGAACAATTGAAATGCTATCTTCGTGAAATAATTGCTTGCAAATTCTTGGACTATTTGATTGTGTTATAGATTTTTACTTTCAAAATGTTTTTGAAATTAAAAGAAAAAGTTCTGTTTGGTAATATTTTTTGTATAACGTTTTCAAAAACAAAAAAAATTAAAACATCAAAAAAGTTATTCTGTGGTTTTTCTAAAGAAAACTTTTTTTAACTTTTTAGAATGGTTGGATAAAAAACAAATAACAAAACTTTTACTTTTAAAATAAGTAGATTAGCCAAACACATAAAAAAAAACTGAAATATATTTATTTTATGAGAAAATTGTACAAATCTCTCCAAAATTTATGCTAAATAATATTCACATCTTATTTGATATTAAAATAGACATTCATCTACATTTTTACTGAAATAACATTTATCTTCTCTTCAGTTTTCTTTTTAATAAATGACTTTCATCTTCCTTATATTTTTAATAAAATGATATTCACTTTTCTTATTTGATTTTTAAATATTATTAAGCTGAAACTTAGACAAAATTGGGTTAAATAATTTTTTGATACCTCCAAAATTAAATCGTATTAAAATTAACGCTCCAAAAGTTTTAGTATTTTTAATACCAAATATTTAATAAATATGTGATTTCGGTCCTGATAATTATTATGTTACTTTTTTTAATTAACCGTGTTCACATACTAATTTTAACATGTAAGATACCTGTATATATGCGATTAAGATGATTATTACTTGTCAATAATGCTAATTTAAAAGTAACAAAGTTACTGTCATGACTAAATTTATATATATATAAGAAATATATCAAAAACACTAAAAAATGTAGATATACTAATAGGCACCCTGAGAGATTGAGGGAGACAGATGACGGGACTGTAATGAAAACATTCATTAGGTTTTTCTAGAACATTTGCAATGAGAAAAGTTTTACAAATTTATTTATAAAATTTGTAATGTGTTAATTATAATGATAGTTTGTTGGATGTGACAAAAGATGTCGAATCGCATAAATTTCATATATTTTGTTATTTTTTGTGTATGTCTCATACATTTAAGAATAATTGTGTATAAAGTAAATTTCCAGAAAAAATTGATAAGATCTTAAAATGATTAATAAAACTCCAACATAACTTTTTTGTAAAAAAAAAAATAAAAATAAAGTATATAGTATACTAAAGCAAAATACCGAAACTAGGTTAGTTCAATTGGTTAACTTTCGTTCATGAGATGCGTATAGTAATTTGTACTCAATAATTATAAATCCTCATTTGTATAACCTTCCGTGTCCCTTCACATTGAATTAATTAAATATTGAACCATGTCTATCAAATTTAGAAACATATCCATTTTCTCATCTGATTTTCATTCCTAATCATATATTGCAATAACCTTATCTTGTTTGTTTGAGGAAAAAAAATGGAAAAAGAGGTTGTAGATAGCTGCATACTTGTTTAACAAAAAGTAACACACCTTACACCTCAACCTTGGTAATAATGAAGTCCAACATAAATATAATAGCCTACTTCACAAAGCCAATTATTCCACTATTCATTCAAGGTTGCCCCTTCCAACCTCATAGGGAAAGTCGTGACACTTCATAAACGACATCTACGTATGCTTTTATAAAGGAGAAGCTAAATGACGATTTTCAAAAGGTGCCCAATTTCCTCTATTTACATTCCCCACTTTTCCATTAAAATAAAATAAAACAAAACAAAAATCATTGTGAGATCAACTTTAGCCAATAATTTCCCTTGGTTTCAACCATGAGATCAATTATGAAGCTCGTATTTGGTGAACATTTCATGTGGGTTTACATTTTCTGTCCTAATCTATGCCACCTTATACCAAAAGTCCTGCGTGCTTAGGAGAACAAAAGGTTTGAATTTGTGACCCCTCCTTTCACGTAGTCCTAATGCTCACACTTAGAAAACAAAAGGTTTGAATTTGTGACCCCTCTTTTAACGTAGTCCTAATGCTCACACTTGTGCATGTTTCAAGAGTTTGTTTCCATCAATTTTTGACTCACTTATAGTCATATAGTGCTAGAAAACTAAATATGCATCTAAGTATCACATGTTGAACATTGCTTTAAAGTTTTAGGTTGAATAACATATAAGAAAAAAAAAACATACATTTTAAATATAGTGTCAATTCTTTATGGGTGTTTGACTCAAGGTTTCATATTATGAGATTTTCCCGCTGTTTACTCTCTCGACTTTCTCAATAAGTAGTATCAAAGTCGATGGTAGATTATTGTTTGTTTGTTCAAAAAATCTCTGGTGATGATTTTATCATTCTTTGGCTCTATGTTGACGATATTTTAATTGTTGGCAGGAACACTTCCAAGATTGATGAGCTGAAGAAATAGTTAAGTTTTTTGCTATGAAAGATTTGAGTTATGCAAAACAGATTTTGATTGTGGGCAAGAATACTTCCAGGATTGATAAGTTGAATAAACAATTGAGTAAGTTATTTGTTGTGAAAGATTTAGGTCATGCAAAACATATTTTGAGCATGATGATTACTCGGTAATGAGTTTTCAGAAAGTTTTATCTGTCACAAGATAAGTACGTAAGGAAGGTGCTTAAAGGTTTAACATGGACGAGACTAAACACATTATTGGTCCTCTTGCTCCTCATTTTAAATTGAGTACTCCCACTTCAGATGAAGAGAAACAAAAAAAAAGTTTCTTATATCTCAGTTGTTGGAAGCTTGATGTATGTTATAGTATGTAATAAATCAAATATTGCTCATGTGATTGGTACCGTAAGTCATTTTCTTTCAAATCCAAGTAAAGAACATTGGAATGTTGTAAAGTGGATTGAGATATCTCAAAGGTACAACCAATTTGAGTCTTACATTTAGTGATAAAAAACCTGTTGTAGTTGGCTTTACTGATGCAGACTGACAAGAGATGTTAATTCTAAAAAGTCTATTTCAAGTATATGGTCAAGTTCTTGTAAAGAGTTGTTCATAAAGCCTGGTTTCAAGCAAGATCGCTATGTGTTGTTTTGTGACAACCAAAGTGTCATTCATCTTGGTATGAATTCTACTTTTCATGTTGTCTAGGGATATGATACTTTTGATGTAAAGAATTCATACGGATGATAACGGTGTTGACATGATGACAAAAGTGTTGTATAGGGAAAATTATGAAACATGTTGCTATATCATCAGATTGGTAAGGGCCTCAACCTAGTCAAGAACGGAGAGATTTGTTGGGATGATTCTCTTTTTGTGAGACCCAAACCCATTTTTTTATGTATCTATGACACATAAAAGACCCAATATAATGTATCCACATTCTGATTAGGGTAAAAGGAAAAAAAAATAAAATACTAACTCTAAGGGTGTGTAGCTGTCTAAGGGTGTGTAGCTGTGTGTGGGCAGCTGCTTTAAAGAAAAGATAGAGATGCCAACAAAATTCGCAGCTACTTCATACAACAATCAACCTTGGTTATTTTGAATATCTAACGGTAAAACCTTGTCTGATCAAACTGCAATTTTTATTGAGATTCCTCACTCAGTTCTTCAATCTGACTTGTGGGATTATCCGTTGGAGGTATGTAGAAGTGCTAGAAATTTCGTGAAATGTTGTTGTCTACAACAAATTCCTACTATCACCAATCTTAATTGTTTTGAAAATCCAACTATTCGAATTGTGCTGAAATTTTTATTAGAGTTTTATCACTTATAGTACTTCATTCTAAACAATCATATTTGAAATCAAAACTATAGTTTGTACTAAGAAAATTTGCAAATAAAAGTAACATTTTTAGTTTTAGAAACCATTATTAGTAGCCATTTAAGGATTTTGTTTTTATCTTAAAGGTATTTTCACGTTAATTATTAATGTTGATTTATTTTTTTTATTTTTTTACTACATATTAACGTTTATTTAATTGATTGAGTTCATGATACTTTCTTATTGTTGTTATGCCAATAATAAATTTTATTATTTTTTTTGTCATGCTGTCTCACAGAGATTATATAGATCATTTTAAAAATAAATAAACTACTAAACCGGGTTACTTTTATTCAAATACAAATTTTACAAAAAATTACCACCGTATCTTAATTGATTTAATTGCTTTTTTATATTATTCACACCTTTTCTATATTATTCAAAGACAATGCCATTAAAGACCGTGGCAAATCTATGTCTTTTACATTTGGCAAACCTTATATTATTCAAAGACAATGCCACTATGTTCTTTTACAGCAATTTAAGATTTGCAATGTGCAAAGTTTTACTATATAAGCATTGTGTATGAATATGATCTGTGTATTTCATATTTAAATGTAAATAATTATTGATTATGTAATTTAATTCATCTTACTGTTGTGGTTACAATTCCAACAAGATTCGCGTACCATAAATGAAGTAGACCATACATGGTTTTGTTTTATTATTATTATTTCAGAAATAATACATGTTAACGTCTTAAAGAGTCAGAGGAAAAATGATTCAAAGATATCGTCTTTTTAATTTATCTACATTCTTAACATCAAGAAATCTTACAAATTTGAATTTTTACCTCTTCTTATCTAGTTTTATTTATATGAATACCTCTTTTAATTTTTTACACTTTTGAAAAAAAAAATTCACATATCATACTCTTCGAAATTATTGGAAAAGTGTGTAAAGAAATATGCAGTTTCATTTTTCTACTTCACTTCATAACTCCTTGTTGTACACTCTATTGTTTAGATTACATCGTCTCCATATATAGGTTTTTCAGTCATTACATTTCTATACACCTGTTTATATCTCTATTCTAAAACAAAAGCCTTAGTAATATTCTGCTATCGTCATCACTAATATTATCGCACTCCATATTTTTAAACTATTTCAAAGTTTCATCTACAACTTCTAATTATTTTTCGAAATCATCCTGGATATGTAGCTCTTTCATGGTAATGTTCCTTTAATAATGCCCTCATCCTCCTTAATGTACAGGATTTCATTTCTTACCCTCCTTGAAATATCACGATTATAAAAGTATCTTATATTTTCATCTCCCTCCTTAAGCCATTTTCACCGTAACTTTTATCATAACGTAGAACATTTCATACCCATCAACTTTGAAAATTTCCCTATTACTCTCTTCTGGACATTCCTCGTTCAACTCCACATCATATTCTTTAACAAAAAAAGAAAAAAAAAGGAAGAAGAAGAACAACAACAAAGAGAGTACCATGTTTGAATTTTCAGAGAGAATGCCATATGTGCAATTATTCCTATGTAAGCAGGTGGTATAATTTGCATTAATCTATTGATTTGGATATATGAAATTAAAATGTGAAATAAGGCAGGTTTATATATATATATATATATATATATATATATATATATATTATTATTATTATTAATTGCCAAATTTTGTAAAATAAC
>Ga0099824_1001465_pt1 | contig 33226 bp, 12 predicted proteins | sample SiratrowhiteBW_FD_76837 | JGI IMG/M metagenome (GOLD analysis project Ga0099824, IMG submission 76837) | Root nodule microbial communities of legume samples collected from California, USA - Siratro white BW | ecosystem: Host-associated > Plants > Roots > Nodule | place: USA: California... | reverse complement strand
TAAAAATATATAAAAAAAAATATAAAAAAAAAAATTATTGTTTTATCTCTCACAAAAAAAATTTGTGTATATATATATATATATATATATATATATATATATATATATATATATATATATATATATATTGAAATTAACAAAAAAACGGTTTTAATCATTTGAATTAAAAAAAAATATTGTAGTTTTAAGATATAAAAGAAAACGTTTCTATTCATTAAAACATTTAAATAATAAACATATATTTTAAAACGGTTTCTAGTTTCAGACAATAAAATTATATTATTTAAAATGTGAGAAATATTATAAAATATTTTTTTAATTAGGAGATTGAAACTTAATTCGACTCAATTTTCAGGATTAAAAATACAAAATAATATTTTTAATACTGTTCCTCAGTTAATGATTTAAAAATCTACAAGTCTTTCTTTACTTTTTATTTTTAACAGTACATGATATTTTTCTTATTAAGAAAAGGTTTTAATTTAATTTTAAGATTTATAATAAGCACGAAAGTGAATGTGTTATTTTTGTTGAAATATCATTTAGCTTTTTTTCTTCCAATTTTTTTTCCAATTTTGCACGTTAGGAATAGAAATTGACAAAAGAGAAAAGGGGTATAAAGGTACTATGATGTTATTGCCACCATGAATTATATCAATAATTAATTATTAATTATACGGAGCAGAAACCGAGATTGAGAGGTGAAATTATTCTGATCGCGGTGGGATAGAAATCATTCACTAAAGTTTAAATATTGCTAATGAAATTACCATTATGATTAACTGTGTAGACATCCACTAAAGTTTAAATAATGCTAATGAAATTACCATTATGATTAACTGTGTAGACATCGTCATTATTATTAAAATTAGTGATTAGCATCAGACAAAATGATAGCATAAAAAACGTTCCGTTTTCTTTACTTTTATGTTATGTTTATATATAAAATGATGAAGCTTTATTTCATAATGTTGAAGCTTTATTTTTTAAAGAATGTCGAACCATATTTTCGGGTAAAAAAATATTTGTAATGATAATAAAATAGAAAACAACGGGATTGAATAGATGTTTTAATAAAATGGCTAGCATTAATTTTTTTTTTTAACTCAGGAATTATTTTAAAAATATTTTTTTCTGCATCCCACTCTACTCTTTGGTTTGAACGTTAAGTCAGGGATTAGTGTAAACAATATTAATTAAAATGATATACTTTAGTTGAAAAAAGAAACACGCGATTCACGTTGTGACTATGATAGCCTTTTGAAGTTTGGTAGATTGAAGAAAACATATAAAAAGAGAAGATTATGTTAAAAGAAGTAATCAAACTTACACATAAAAATACTCATGGAATAAATCAATGAATATTTGACACAGATAACATGTTAATTTATTTCTTTTACTATTAGTTACTATTTTATATATATATATATATATATATATATATATAATAGAAAAGATAATCAAATTCGAATTTATGGCACTTGTTCAATTTCCTTCTATTTTAAGGGGAAGATTTTAATTTCACTTCAGTTAATTCCAGTACTTGTAAGTTTCAAAAGCGCCTTAGAAATGTAAACCTTGTCCCCACGACCAAACAATTAATATATTAAAAAATTAAAAATTTATATATTTATATATTTTCTGAATTATGTTAATTTTCATATATTATTTAAAAAATATAATTAATAATTTGAGACATAACTTATTTAAACTTATATATAACCATATTAAACTCTTAAAAGAATGTAGAAAGGTTATTTGTGGGGTTTATTTTGCACACTTAACTCTTTCAATTTTGTTTCCAAAGTTGGCTTTAGCCAAACCAAGTAAGAGAGAGGTTTTTATGAATGAATTTCTTCACAAACACTCTTCAAAAATTAATTTTTCTATAAATTAAAATCGACTTATATATAATTTAAAAAAAATAAATTATATCAGACAAATTTGAATATTAATTAATTTATATATAAAGTAATAATGAAAAATTTAATATCAATTTTTTTATTATTTCTTTCTAAAAGAATTTAGAAAATAAATCCTCTTTGGAAAAATATTTAAAGGTATGAAATTCTTGAGAGAATCCGTTTACTATTTTAACATTTTTTGACAAATGGTATATAAAAAAAATTAAGTTCGAAGTTGAGAATTTCATGGGTGGTGATTAGTGAGATTAACAATATTTTAAGAGAAAAATTCACTTATTGTAAGGTTTTATATTAGAAATGTTATCAATTCCTTATTGTAAGGTTTTCTCTTCCTCTAACTTTTCTTTTAGTTTTTCTTTTATATCTCATTTCTTTTAAAACTTATTGTAAGGTTTTCTCTTCCTCTAACTTTTCTTTTAATTTTTGCTTTTATATTTTATTTCTTTCAGAATTTAATCATCACAATTCAGAGTAATCGATAAACCAAGAATTATTTTTAATTAATCAAATTTTTAAATAGAATAAAATTTTCTTTAATCTAAATATTTTTTTGTTCTCTTCTTTGTCTTATACTTTTGTCATCAGTTTTGGTAGAATCAATTGGAAAGAATGATCCTCTCAACTTGGTTAAGTATATACTAAAATTTTATTATGTTTGGATACATTGCTCTAGGTTCCTAAATTTTGACTAGTTTTAATGCTTGGATTTAGAAATTTGCTTTAAAGATGGGCATTGCAAGTAAGGGAAGTTATTCGTGTTTTTTTATAGAACCTTAGGCTAGATGCTCTAGATGAGCATGTAACGTGGTCACAATATATTGAGTTTTATACAGGATTGTATGTTGAGCATGTTTTCTAATGTTTGAGTTTGAGATTATATTTGTATCTTTTTTGTGTATCTCAATTTGTGTTAGATTATTACATTTGAGAGTTGTAATTGTTAAATTGATTTGGATGAAACTTTGAAAATAAGTATTGTTCTGCTATATGAGATTGATTTTGTGATATTTTTTGTCAAGCGAGTTAGTTCTCGCTCAAGTCAAAATAGCCCTATATCTCAACCTTACTTTCAACCATGTTTTCGCTCAAGCGATGAAATTTTCATTCAAGCAAAAACAATACTAAAAATTAGCCTCTCTGCCAAATTTTCGCTCAAGTGACCTGATTCTAGCTGAAGCTAAAAAAATCCTTTTCTTTCATTATTTTCTTTTCTTTTTGTCTCTTCAATGGATTGGATTGCATATGAATTCTTATTTTAAATGTAAAATATTCATTTTGTGTTTTAATTTAAATAAGTTATTATATGACAATGTTTATTGAGATTGATGGAATTTGTATGAATTTGTTGTCACATATCTAGGATGATATGTGAAATATTGTTTACTATGTGTATTAAGTTTACTTTATAACATAGATCCATTGTTTCACTGATATCTAGGTCACATAGATAAGATCTTAGATAGTGACATATGTGAATGCACAACTTATGATAGAAAATGCTTTTCTACTAGTTGTCATCTTTGTGATTTCTTCTTTGGATGAGCGGAAGCACTTTTGGAACTTAAATAAGTTCAATGGATTGATATGTAATTAGGAATTTATGAGAGTGATAGGTTAGGCCAACTCACTAGGAAATAATCTAGGCTAAGTCTAGTAGAAGACTAACCTAGGGAGAACTTAGGAATAAGTAGAATGGCAAAAAATTGGTAGCATTTCATTACTAATTCCAAGTTAATTTTACATGTGGTGAACACTTATATTTATAGAGTCTTGGACGTCCTAGCTTGTATAAGAAGTTTCACAAAAACTCTCTACTCAGTGATGACATGTGGCAAGAGTAGCTTGTGGAGCAAGCTTCAAAATACTCTCAACATAGGTGATGACATGTGGTAAGGAGGTAGCTTGTGGAGCAAACTTCTAAATACTCCCCACTCACATGATGACATGTGGTAAGGAAGTAGCTTGCTTCGAAATCTTCAATCCTCTCAAATGAGAGGTTTCCATGTGGCAACTCCTTAGACATTATAGCTTCCATGTGGCACATGCTCTCATGTGTCTTGAGTGACTTGGTGCCTAAATTGCTCTAAGTAGACGTCCAATATTTTTATGGGCTTCAAAGTCCAGGAACTTAAATTACATGGCCCAAAATACAAGGCCCAAATCTATTATACTTGGCCCAAATACAAGACCCAAATTATTCTAAACTATTCTAAACAATTTATACACTTAGAGAATCTTTACTTGATGCTCCATGTTCTCCAAAGTGATCTCTTCAGGATTGGATTCGGGCCCGGACAGATGGTTGGAGGCCCAAACAAACTTAGATGGACCCCATTTTCTAGAAAGCTCTTGATCCATCATCTAACTCTTTATCCTCTTTATTCTTTGACTAAGATGGCTAGGGCGTGTTCTATCAGCTTGGGTTGTATTGAACTTACCTTGGAAATTCTTGCATACCGTGACATATGTATACACGACTTGAGTTGTAATGAACTTACCTTAATCCATTTTCTTAGGTTCGCTTATAAATTTAAGTCTTGTGTATTAAAACAATTGTTAGTCTATATGACATACTTAATATGAGTCTTTCGAAAGTGTCAATTAATATTACATCTGTTAAATGTATATATCTATTTGTGGGTCTATATGGTTGTTATATGTTTGTATTGGATATTGTTTATGGATTTTTAATAAAATCGTTTCTTTTTATATATGTTATCTTATGTTAGAAATTTATTTTAATAATGTACCCTTGTATATGTTGTTTGTGTGATGATGTGTTATGATTGTACAGTATAAGCATATACAAGAACAGGTGTCGAAGTAGCATCTATAGGACAATAAAGACTTTATGTTGTCTCTTCTTTTATAAACATTTGTATGTATATGTTCATTTATTGTGTGTTTAAGTTGTATTTTGTGATATATTACATTTTGTACAGACTCTTTATTGGATTTACAGTATAATGGATAGTTTTTTTTAGGATGTTACCTGAGATTGTATTTTTAGATTATTTTTAATATTTTATTTATAAATTAAAAATAATTATTATTTTTACCGATAACTAAAAAGTATTATGATTACAAAATAATGATAATTATGTAAATAGTTTATTTTTCATTTTTATATTTAAGTATAATGTAGCATTTTCTTTTATGTATGAATATATGATAATAAAAGTCTTTTACATTTTTTTGTGAGTTTTTAGTTGTGTTGGATAATTTCTTTAAGTTTTTTATAGTGGAAGTTTATATATATGCATGCGTGTATTATTGTCTGTTCTTATAAACGTGCTTCATTAATCTTTGAACCTGAGAAAAAATGGTTGTATCTTTTATATAGAATGTGCTATATGCTAGTGGTAGAATAAAAAAAATGTTTTTGTGTGAAAAAGAAATGGTAAAAGATAAATTGCATATATCTACTTCTTTTAATTATAAAGAAATGTCTATCTACAAATAATTCAAAAATCAAATTGTAATCTATAACAAATAGATACATTTTAAATTTGTATATCTAGTAAACTTAAGTTAAAGAAAGAATTTCAGAATTTTAAACACGAGTCAAAATACTATTAATAAAAAATTGTATTATATAATTTAAATTTAAAATAATTACGTTTATAATATTATTTCCTTATGTTCAGTTGTTTTTAATTTTATATTGAACATTTTTTTTTGTATTTGAATAATTTTATTGTCATTTAAATAATGTAAAAGTGAAATTTAAATTTATTAAAGTTTGTTTTTTATTTTAATGAGATATGGTTGAATATTGAAAAAGAAAAGTAATAATAAAACGGAAATTTCACAACTGAAACCTTAATAACGAAAAATAATTATACGAGAAATGTTATGTTAAACATAAAGTGTTGATCATAATTAAATAAATATATGTTATATTAAATTATTATAAGCTATATCAACTATTTCTAGTGGTGACGAAGGTTGAGTCAATCAAATTATAATTAAATTATAATATTTGAGTTGTTAGTTCTAAAATAGAAAAAAATGTCTCGATTATGATTATAGTTTTTATTTAGTTTTAAACACTTGATCCAACAATTGTTATCGAAATTCATGTCATAATTTCAATTCCTAAATTGACAATTGCTTAGAATTTATTTATCATTATATATAGTTTATAGTTTTTGACTTAATGATAAGTACTTAATTAAAAAGTTTATAGACATTCTTTCTATAAAAAGTTAAACTATCCAACATATCAATAAATCATCAACAATAAAAAAAAGGAGAAAATTGTCAAGTAATCATATTTCTCAATCATAAAAAATTGACAGATGTTAACTCAGACCCAATCTCATAACTAGGCAAGTCCTAGTGTTTGACCTTGACCAGCTCAAGATATTATTTAACCAATCTAGACCTTTCCTGTCCAGGAGCTCATTAAAATAGAAGATAAGATTGAAAGGCTCTAATATGAACAAATTTCCAAAATCAACCAGAAGCCTTTAATATTGAAGAAAGACTTTAAGTGGGTCTACATAACTCAAACTCTTATACCAATTACTCAATCAAATATTTACCATTATGCAAAAAATTATAGCTTATAGTGAGAATAAAATTGTTTCTATTTAAGAACATATAATATCAGATCAATTTTCAATTAGCAATTGTTGAAGGTGAGATTGTTTAATTACATCAATTATTTCATGAAGAAGAGAAGTGAATTAAGTTATAATCCAATCATGATATGATATTTGGGTTACTACGATTTTATATAGATAGAATTGCCAAAAATATTGATCAAACTAGTAAATACTCATATTTTAATAATTAACTTCTCTTTTTGAAGAAAATTTTACTTCACCTTTTCTCTAAATTCTTTCCTTCGAATTTCATCCATCAAAATCTAATTACATTTTACAATAATTAGAAGCTAATGATCATTTTGAATGAAACTAAATAAGTTCATATGTATAACGGAGATTCTCTATGTTTCTTTCTTTTTCTTCCAAATCAACATATAAATCATGTTCCAACTTTGCCATATGTTTTCAAGTACACAATCCTGCAATATAAACACATATTCTACCCAAAACAACAAAGTTTACTTCATTTGGTCATTCAAAAGTAATAGTTCTTTTTCTTTTAGACTTAAATTTTGATCCATTGCGAAATTAAATTTTTTTTTTTAAACTCTAACTCAGACCAAACTCGTGGTGACCAGAAGTTGAGACATTTTTTTGACAATCTTACCCACCTAAGATAGGGGCATCTTATAAATTAGGATATGCAACTTCAATTATTCTTTAAAACACACACCAATGTAAAGGTTAGACATACATATATTTACTTTTCTATCTTGATAATTAAATTATAATTTATGAATTTAATTTTGATTATATACTTAAAAGCTAGGTATTTTGACAAAAATCCGCATACCACCGGTTTGAATCTTTTTGTAAGTTTTTAATGTATATATTTTATATTTGGTCTCCAAAAACCACATTAAATGGGTTTTACTCTTAGACTTCGCATGCTATCTATAACCTGCATCATCAAATACAATCCAACCTAAAATTTAATATTTTTTACTTATATTGACTGAATATTATTTAATAAATTGAGTAAATTATACAAATTGAAATTGGTTTAAAATACAGATTATATAGACAAGTTTTGTATGATAGAGGTCCAAGTTTAAACGGATGAGTTGGTTTGCATGCCAACTGTACATAACCAAAGCCTAAGGCATTGTTTGGGGTGGTTCTTAGTTTTGAGGTTAAATTTGAGAAACCACACGTAGTTTTGAATAGCTCGTGCTTTATGTTGTTAATGCAAATTTAGATTTTGTGGAGACGTGCATATGTATTGAAATGGGAAGAAAGGTGACTGCGACAGCACCATTTTGTTGGTAAAGAAAATGTTGTTACCTACCATTCCTCCCATCAAATACGATTCCAAATTATCATTGCCTCACACATCGTCGCAATCACTATCACATATATACTAATAGGATTCGCATAAAAACTCCCACGTGTTTCTCTTCCCTCCGCTACCCCTTTCTCTCTCTTATTCTTATTAACTTACTATTATTCACCTATATAATATAATTATAATTTTCCAATACAAACTGTGTTTAATCTTTGGATGGAAAATGATTTAGCAAAAATAAGGGATAGGAAATTCACATGAGAACTGCAGTCTCATTCAACTCATAAACTTTGTTCTTGTAACTTACAATATGGTGGGTGTTTGGTTGAGTTTCAAATTGAATAAAAAGAAAGTTTTCAACGTTCAACCATGAGAGAGTCAAAACCATAGGAGGAGGTAATATTGAATTCAAGAACCTTTAGTTCTTAGTTCGTCAATTATGAATCACTCGATCAATCAAAGTCTACTTGGATTAGTTGTCCGCTCACAGAAAGAAAATTATAATATGAATCCTTCAAATGAATGGTCAACTTTGCCGTGTAATCATATAACAAAATGGATAAAAAAAAAAAAAAAAAATAAAAAAAAAAAACATCAAAAAAAAGGTAAAATTTAGCATGTAAAAAAAAAAAAAAAAGGAAAAAAAAAAAAAAAAAAAGTGTAGTTAAAAGACAACAAAAATTGAGTTTGAATATGAATGCAATTTGCTGCCATTTTAATTATGCTTCTTGTCCTGTTTCAGGTAAGATTAAAATAATTATTATAAATTCTTTAAATCATATTTTATGATGTTCTCTTCTTTTATTCGCCCTAATATAATAATATAGAACCTCGTAATACCATGTCGTGTAAGGCCTAACGGGCCTCTCATCTTTCCTTTTCCTTTTCCTTTTTATTTTCTTTTCTTCACTTTTCTCATTTTCTTCTTTTGCAAAGTTTTCCATCTCTATCCTTTTTCTTCCTCTTTTAAAATTTAACTCCACTTCTCTTATGAAATAAAATTCTAGTTTGTTCACGATCAGTTAATTTAAAGTAAATATAGCTTTATTATAGTATATCTTTATAATTATTATTTTTTTGCTAATATTAGAACTTTTGATGGTTTTACTAGTTGAGAAAAATAATTCTTTCAATTAATTTAATATATGATTATAATTTGATATTGTTTGGTACAGTTTTGTATTGTTAGCTTATATTGCGCTGCATTCTTTACCATTTTGGAGTCTTTTTACTATTTATAACAATTATTTGGATTATTAGTAACTCTCATATAAGATAAACTACCTTAAATTATAATTGATTTGTTAAATTGTTGGTGAAATTGTGGTTGATGCAATTAATTTGCTTTGATTGAATTTGAAGTTATTACTAGTTTTACATTGGAAAGGGTTTAGCATGAACAAATTAAATAATATTGATTTTACCATGACGACTTTATACGTATTATTTTGTGTTTTTATAATTGTTAGAAGGAGTGAATTGGTTAGTTTAGAATTTAAGGTTGATTTTGAAGGATTATGTAGAACTCTTGATCTTGTATAATTCAAATTTTGCTGTCTGGACTTCATTCAAAGAGTAAAAACTAATTTTCAAATTTGATATGCTCAATGATTTTGAGGTGTTCAATAGATTTTTTCTTGAGTTAATCTTACTCTCAGATTCAATTCGTTCAACGAATTGGCATATTGAAATATGTTCAATGAATTTACATGAAAGAACAATTAAAATAATTTTTTAATTTAATCTGTACAATAATTTGAATTTTGTTCAAAACATACTCTATTTTACCTTGTTATATATTTAATTCAGTTCAATGATTTAAATTGTAAGGATTATTTATGAATATGTGTTTTATCTCACTATTTAATCCTAAGAAAGTGAGGAAGAGTTTATATTTTAGAATAATAAGAATTCAATTGAAGTTACATATAAAAGATGTGTTGACCAAATATATGTTTGTAAGTATTAAGTACATGAAATTATAATGACAAATATATCTTAGTTTCACTAAGTATCTGAATTATATAGATTAATACCTTAGGTGATGAGAAATTGAGAAAAAGTTTTTCTGCCAGTATGAAAGACATACATGTGGTTGGATATTGGATGACTTAAACCTACTCTTACCTATGGATATGAGGTTTGTTTACTTGAGATGCTTAGAAAGATGTTAATAGTATATTAGAAAAATCACAAGAAGGGATGATTGAATTATGATTTAATTAGATTTTAAAAATATTTCACAAATATTTTATATGATTAATAATATTAAGAACACGATTTGGTTTGTAAAACAATCTAATTAAATATCTTTCATGTGATGCATCATGTCAAACGCATCTTGCCAACTTTCTAAATCATTTGTTAGAAAATTTTCTTGTTTGTTTTTACTAAAGATCAAACTATGGTTCCTTCTGATTTACAATACCTGATGCATATTTGACTTTAGAAAAGTTCGTTAAGACATACAAATTTAAAGAGATGTCTATTTAATATATGCTTTCCAACATCTTTAGTCTGATAAAATTCAAAAACATTTTTTCTTAAACACAAGTTAAGAGCAAGATCGGATGAACATGTTTGAATGTTAAATTTTATTTTGTCTTTTTAGTTTATAAAGGTCATGTCAAACATAGGTTCTTGTATCTTAACTCAATTACTTAATTAATGTATTTTAAATATTGGCTATGTCTAGTGAATAGATCATAATTCTAACATATTCACATATCAACTCTCCTTATATTGTTAGTATAGATTATAATAACATGTAATGTAAAAGAGATATGAAGAAGATAATACATACACAACATTTTACACTGGTTCGTTTGTTTCATAAATTATGTCCACTTCTTGGACAACTAGTCAAGTTCAACTAGGCAGACTTATGCTGCAAAGTACACATTAAGTATTTTTTGGGGCTCGTATGTGCTTCTGACTAATCCATTAAGTATTCTTAATTAGAGTCACTTTCTTAACTGAGTATTTTTTTTTTCTCATAACCACTCCTTGCTAACCCTTGAGTATTCTTAACACAAGTCACTCCTGGCTAACTCCTTGAATATTCTTTTCTCAAGCTATTCCTGGCTAACACTTTGAGTATTCTTTGCCCAAACCACTCTTGGCTAGCCACCTAGTCACTCTTGACTAAGTATTCTTGCAAATCGCAACCACTCTTGACTAATCCTGTTAAGGAGTATTTTTTACTCAAATCACTCTTAGTTGAACATAGTATTCTTTGTCAAATAGTCACTTTTGGCTAAGATATGAAGATTTGGTATTTCAACGATCTACTAATCATTGAGTCTGATGACTAGGGAGAATTATGTCTGATGACAAATATAATATTTAGACTTTTTCTCCTAATTCAGATCATCATACTTTCTAGGAAGGATAATGTCTTTTTGAACTATACAATGGTTAAGCTCACTCTCATAGATAGCTGGATAATGTCTTTTTGAAGTATACAATAGGTAATGTATTTTTGAAGTATACAATGGTTAAGCTCACTCTATAGATAACTGGATAAATTTGTGAGATTAAATTAAATTTATAGTTATATATTTTATTAAAATAAATTTAAATGTTTTATCACTTTTAGCATAAGGAATTGTATTAGATATCTTTTATCGATAAAATATATAATCAAATTATAATATATAATCAATTAAAAACTTTACATTATCCAAATAATTTTGTGAAATTAATTAAATTTACATTTGTATATTTTCTTAAAGTAAATTTAAACATTTTATAATAATTTTACAAGTTCCATAAATTTGTCTTGTGGAGAAACATTTCATCCTAATTGTTTTGGCATAAGAGAAAGAAACTTAAGAAGTAATTTGAAAAAAGAAAAGTTAATTTAAAATATATTCTTACAAAATAATAGATTTATAAATATTATAACCTTTTATATTAAAATAAAATATATTTTGTCATCTGAAATCTTTTCTAGTTTCTTGGATTTAAGAAAAAAAAATCACATTAGTGTATCTTAAACCAAATAGTTATTTCCATTATTTTTATATTATTTTTTATTGAGTGTTTCACAGTGGCATCTTATAATTGGTCAGTTGATCAAATTATTGTTGTCAACTCACTAAAAAATCAATCAAGCATAACAATAATACTTTAAGTATTAAACTAAAAAAAGTTCAAACATGAAATCAAAATTATATTGTGGTCTTTACTTATCTAACTATAAACTAATGTGTGACAAATTATTGACTTTATGACAATTATTTTAATAATCATATCAAAAGTAATTTTTAATAAATTTGTAGTATAACTCTTTCATTTGGTAGTATATATCTATTGAATCCTTTATATACTTAAAAGTAAACCCAATGTTTTAGTAAACTGTAGGATGACATCAACACGTAATAGTTTGACATTACATTAGGATAATTAACGAATATATATAACAACTCACAATATTATTATTCTAATAATTTAATTACAAATTTATCCTTTTTCTTTTATTATTATTATTATTATTATTATTATTATTATTATTATTATTATTATTATTATTATTACTATTATATATAACTATAACTAAAACCATCATATCAAGAGTTGTATACAACTCTTCCGATATTTATAGTTTTTTCTAATATAACTAATAATGATATTTATAGTTTTTCCTAATATAACTAATAATGACTTTATTCGTTGCACAGGCAGTGAACTTCGTATCTATGCATTAAAATGATAACAATTTAGTCAACCCCTGAGAAATAAAGCTACCCTTTTTGTAGGAACAAGTAAGATTGATGTTCATTATATTTTAATGATAATATTGTATTCAAATTTCTGAAATTACAATTCAAATGTTTCATGCTTGTGACAATTAATTTTATTTTTTTATAAAAATAATTTAGTCTTATTAATGGTCAACAAAATTTCAAGACCTTTAAGATAATACCTTTAAGTCAAACAACGATTCTTGTACACACTTCACAGTATTTTGAAAACTCAAGATGTCTCAATGGTAGAGGAATATATCAAATATAAAATATTTTCAAGTTAATCAATAAATTATTTAAATTAACAGTTTTGGATTTTAAATGTATAAATAAAAAGATAAGAGAAATTAGTTAATTTACATTTTTAAAATTATTAATAGAAAAACCTCCCTCTTAAATCTATCGCTAGCTATTGAATATGGCTTCCTAGAAAAATTTGTCAATCTCCCTCTACAAACATTTTTTTATTGAATATTTGCCATAAAAACTTTCTATCTATCTAAAAATTTTATAAATAAAAAATTAAATAAACATAATATATTTTTAAATGAAAAGTGTTTAAAAATATTCTCTAGTAATGTGCAATAAGGCATCAACATAATAGTATTATAGTAGCATTTAATATAACTTTTAAGTGACTAATGTAGACTATATACTATAAATTTTGGAAACCTTAGAAACTGTTTTTAGGATAAAATCTTGAAATAAGTTCCTTGAATTTAAAAGTAAAGTCAATTATTAATTTTGAAATTGTCTAACTATAAAAGTTAAATAAATTAATTGTCGAAGGACTAATCCTTAAATTTTAAAATAATTGTAATTTTAGTCTCTTGAATCCAAAAACAAAAAAAGGTTATTTTATATTCTCAAAATTTAAACAATATAGTTTTAATTCTAAGCATTAAATTTAAAGATTAAAAATAATTTCTGAAAAACTCATTAAATTTAGTGTTTATAAACTTAGAGATTATACTTTATTAAATTTAAAGAATTAGAATGAACTTCTTTTTAATTCAAAAAGTTCTAAAATAATATTTAATAATTGTCTAAATGTAAAATTCAAATTACATAAATTTCTAATATTGGATATATATGCATACACCTTATACCCCTCCCCTCCAGCATGCACCTTATACCCCTCCCCTCCAACGTAAGGGAATAAAAAACAACTATCCTACGTACAAGGGAATAAAAAACAACTATCCTACATACAAGATTCTTAACGCATCCCACTTTAAGAAAAAATTTAATAATATTTTTCCGTAAATTTGTTAAAAATATTACCTCTATGACAAAAAGTAACCTTTTACTTGTATAACCCAAAATCTTATTTAGATCCATGATTTTAAATTTCACGTCATGTCATGTTATAATGCAAAAATGAATCTCTTATAAAATACAAGTTCTCTAATGATGAAAGAGTCAAACTTATGACTCTATATCACGCTTCAATAAAAATACCCTAAGATGTAAGCATACCAAATGTTTCTAAAAAACTTAACCTATCTTTTTATGAGTACCAAAATAAACTGAAACAATGAATTCCCTTTATACATAAGAAAACAGTGTTTTCTCCAAAAGAGAAATATGTAGAAATAAAAAAGTAGCGAAAATTTGGGAACATGTTTGGGCAATATTATGAAACCAAATGACTGGGAGACTGAGTAAGGTGGCTTCCACCAACCACTAGCTAGCAAAGAGAAAAATAACACGAGCAGCCAATACTAGTGTTAACACACTTCTTTCTCACTGTTTCATTATTGGCTAAAATTTATTGAGGTAAAAGTGGTGGTATAGGTGATGTGATGGTTGGTGCATGCAAGATAACAAACAAAGAAACAGAACCTAACTAAAACAAAGGCTTTGTAAGATGTTTCTTTAAGTAAATTCCAGATGTTAGAAAAATCCAACTATAAAATTTTCCCCTTGCAAGATCAACCCATCATAAATTAAGCCTTGGAGATCCTCAAAACGCCATCCAACTCTACATCTAAACACATAATTAACGACCCCAACAAGAAACAAAGATACCATACTGCAAGTCTCATCAAGGACAAAAGTATCAACAAAACGCCACAGGTACCTTAGAATATATCTGTTTCTATGTATGTATATATGTAAATATATCTACCAGCAACAGCAACCCCAGAAACATGCAAAAGTACGATTCAGTGAATGGAGGATCGAGGAGCACGAGGGCGGACAGGTGTCTTTGATGGACTTACCCTGCTCAACATACAATGTTTGGAGAAACATTAAAAAGGTTGTCATACTATGTTTGAAATCAAAGGAAAATCTGTTAATCTAACCTTATAGGCAGTGAACCCAAAATCACACCACTACAGCTCAGAGCAGCAATTGCACTCTCAGCCTGCAAGAATCAGGCAAAAAAAGTATTAGCCAAACATATTTGGAAACAACTATTAATACTTGCCTTTAGCACAAGATATAATTCTTTGAAGTAGAACATTTTATCAATTTCATTATTTCACAGATACAAAGAACACCGAATATCTAAACCCTTCCAAAATAAGATTTTACTGCGACCACACCAGTGAAGAACAACTTTACATATACATCTTACAAAAAGAGAGAAATCAGAACTAACAAAGCTAGGATGAAACAGAATTACAAACACTACAAAGGCAAAAGATGTAGCATCTTATTGTGTGAGAGCTTTTCTGCATTCGAAAAATAATCAGGGGAAAAAGGAACAAAACAACTTTGAAAATTGCCAAAAGATGTCGAAATAGAAGTAGAAGATGGATGAAAAGGAAAGGACAACTATATCAGACAAACAACATATCAAAAAAATTAGACGGGCAACTCTGAGTTACTAAGTAAACAGCAGAAAGTTTGAGCATGGCTCCATCAAATTGAAGACCAGGTTTAATTGGATTCATGGGGGTTCAGAACAAGTCATTTGCAAGTCTAAAATGAAAAAATATCTATACAACCTGAAATTCATAATATTTAAAATTTATCAATTTTAAATTATTAAAGTTAAACAAGTCAAACTCAGTTGTTCTACCAATTCAAACTGAGCCACCAGCATGTGATTCATGAAAAACAAACTGTACCTTGTTGAGCAAGCCCAGGTACCATTGCCCTTTCATGGCTCAAAGTGAGCCCCACCATAATGATAATAGCAAATGGATATGCATCTCTAACAACTAAATCACCAAAGCATCATCATAATGGAGCATAGCATGTCAAGTGTAATGTGCTGTAATCAAACATCAAAAGCTGTATCTATCCATTTGTACTTATAATCTTGAAATACTTAGGTACATGATCAATGCCCATCTGCTATCTCTTCTATCCTTCCCAAGACCTTTCAACTGCCCCTTTTGTTCCATTTGATTATATACCTTAAAACACCAGCTATGTTCAATGCACGCCACATCACTGAAGTGGAATTTCCACCCAATATTGCAGCTCATGGCAAGCAATTATAGAGGCAAGAAACTAATGAACTTTGTCAGTCCCATATTATACTAATCCTAAGACTCAATGGATGAATAGAGGTGAATAGAGACGAATATCATTCTCTCATATACAGTCCATGGATGAAAAAAAGTAGCGCAGCGATCTTCTAATATAATGGGGAGCCACCTAAAGCCTTCTGACAATAGTCCAAAAAATTGGAGCGAAAACTAGCTATACTAGTCCCACTGAAATTCAATCAACCATTTCTATTAATATGAAAAAAAAAAATTCATTATTATAACCTATTTTGACCACACTATTTATTTCAAAAACTATTTCATGGATTAGGGTGATTCCTGATACAGTTTTTTTTTTTCCTTTTAAAAAATATAAACAAAGAAAATAAACAAGTTCTATGCTAAAAAGGCAACGCTTATAGGATAGCGAAAACAAAATGTTGGATAAAACAAAGTAACATTAAAAGAGAGCTGCCAACATCCTCCAACTTGAAATATGCAACCTATACTGTTTTCTGTAGACAAAAAGCCAATTCCTTTGTTGTAATTTAATATTTAGTTCGTCATAAAAAAATCAATTCAAATTGTCTTCTAACTCTTCTCTCTCCTTTTCCATGTATCGGCATCACAGTGTAGCTTCACTTCAAACCAAAGTTGGCAACACTAAGATCCTATCTAGAATCAGGAGAAACACCAAAAATGTGATTATAACACAGATCATAAGATCCTACCTATTATGCACATTTATGGTAAAAAACATATACACATATAAAATCACAGATAAGAAAAATAATCTTAAAAATCATTAGTAACACATAAAATAACAGGTAAGAAAAATAATTTTAAAAATCATTAGTTCGTCACTAACATTTAATTAAATTTTAATTAAAAATACACAAGTCGGTTGAAACCCACAAGTGAAGTTAAAAAATTATAGCTCTAATATAAATGAAAATTTTATTTATCTATAGTCTTATACATTACAAAATAACATAAGTTTACTATTCTTAAGAAAAGGACACGTTTTCTACAACTCCTACAGTTAACTATTAGCCAAACCAGTATGACGTTGTTTGACACAATCAGCAAGCAATCAGAAACTAGTTAAAAGGGGAGATATTATTTGGCAAAATGTAGAAAAAAAACTAGTATGGGCCACACCCAGCAGACTGGGACAACCAAGTTTGAACTTTGAAGGAGATGATTGGTAAACTTCACTGTGATAATACACAAACAAATTCCAACCACCACATTGCCAGCAGCCATCATCCCATCATCACCAAGAACAAATCAACCACAGAACACACTGAGAGATGACATCAAACAAGAAATTGGTGTTCAGATGGATATAGTTTTTTCTTTTTTTTCCCGCTCCAGATTGGTTTTGGTCCACCACCAAAATGGCAGCTCGCTACAACATTAAATGTGTTTGGTTTTATGTCCACAAAAAACCACAATATATCACAATCTAATTTAACGTAGAAGCAGCTTTATATAGCTTCTGAGATTTGCATCCTTTATTTGCATATATAGTAGCAGATGCCAAATCAAGCACTCGATAGGATTGCCAATTTCACCGCTTCTACAATGTTGCTTTGCAATCTAACCCCAATCTCACTGATGCAAATCAGTGAGTGTCATTGAGGCAGCTGGTCGTAATACAAAAACCATGTTTGGAGTAAAATCACGATCTGGACAACCTTGTTATGAATACAGAACCAACCCAAGGCATCATTCCTCTTTTATGCAAAAAAGAGAAACATGACCACTATGATCACTTGAAATTAGTGGAAATTGCGTGAGAAGACTGAGAAGAGACCAAATCTCCATCAAATAAGTTGATGAGAGACATACTTACGGAACTGTGATAGTTTCTACCCATGGCTGTAATATGTGGATGAAAAGGAGGTAAATGAAAACCAAGATGAAATCAATCCAAAAATTTTATCTACAGTTTTTGTTGTTAAAATAATACAAGCATATGAAATTAAAAGAGAGACTTTTTGGTTTAAGTTTCTCGTTTTACACCAATAAATGGTAATGTTTTACTAAATTACCCAGCATTTAAAAAAATGTTTGAGTGATTCTCCTAAAATTAAAGAAATAGCTTACTGACAATACTAAACAAAGTAGAAAGATCTTCATGACTCCCTTTACACACATTTCTCTTGATTCTTTTCTTCAAAAAGACTGTTTTGGAGCTATTTCAGCAGCCAATGTGCAGCTACTATAAATATGAAAATATGAATAACAATTATCGACAGAGGTGTACCCACATGCAGTACAAATATAATGGATTCCTTTTTGGGGAAGGGGCGGGAATAGGAGAGTAGCACTCCAATATGCACAAAATAGCTAAGTAAACCAGAGTTCACTCAAGAAAACAAGACATTTGAAATGTTAGCAAGCAATTACCAGTGCAAACTCAACAAATGCAATTCGAGTTGAATGATGGTAATCCCCAAGAAGCCTCAAGCGTTGAACCTAGATGAATAAATCAAAATATTACAAAATATTTTACAACATACTCATTAACCAACAACAAACGGTATTCAACCTAAACGAATACACCAAAATAATGGAACATTTCTCAGGTAGCGCTTAAAGTCAACCATAAAAAGAATACTATAATCCTAGTTCCATTAAAAGCTACAAACCTCTCCACATATAGATTCAAAGAAGTGTTTGACATCTGCTTGAGTAAGCTGCAGAAACAACAATTTTTTTTAGGAATCAAGTGCAGCAAAAGATGTGAGAGAAGACGAAGTAGTTCCTTCAAGCCAGATTCTACAAATGTGTGAAATCCTAAAAGTACCTTCTTGTCGATATTTGTGCAATAAATTGTTCTTGAGCACATTTCCCTTTCATCTTCGGACTGAAAAATACAGCAACATTAGAAAGGTAACAATCAATGTTACTTCACTATGGCCAATCATCTTCTAATATGTGTAATAGGCATCATGAACAGAAAAATATTACCCTAGGCAAAAATGTTGGATTCACAGGTGCGATGGCAGTTTTCGAAGGCAGCACTCTCAGCGGATAATATCCAAGCATGGTACCAGACAAGCTCAAGGCAGCCCTTGCTCCATCTATGCGCATAGCAACGTTATACAGTGAAACATCAATAACAATCACAGCTTACGAGCAACATACACTGGCAACAAATTTTTACCTTCATCCGTAAACTCAATGAAGGCGAACCGAAGAATAGAATTAGGATCTCCACAAACGCGGCAATCAACAACCTATAACCAGTAACAAGGTATAAATTTAGTAAATACGATCCGCCATAATTACGAAGAAAACACCATAATTACGAAGAAAACACGTGTCGTAAACAAATTGTAACCATGCTACCTGGCCACAGTTGAGAAAAAGAGCAGCCAGCTGCTCTTCAGTAACCTAGATACCAACAAAAACACAATCAATTGCGTGTATTCCAACAGAGAAAAACAATCAATTGCACGAATACATGTGGCAAACATTGCAAGCTAGTTGAAACAAGAGAATCCACAACGCAGTTAGACAACAATCATTAGCATGAATACGCGTGGCAAACATTGCAACCAATCCACAACACCTCTAAACAACACTGGTTCACACGAATACACCTTGCAAACATTGCAAGCTAGCTGAAACAAGAGAATCCACAAAACAGCTAAACAATAGTAATTGGCACTAACACACACGTTGCAAAATAGCTGAAACAAGAGAATCCACAAAAAGCTAAACAATAATGATTGGCACTAATAGACGTGGCAAACATTGCAAGCTAACTGAAACAAGAGAATCAACAACAGAGCTAAAATTTATACCAGTTGATCAATGTCGGACACATAAACGGTCCTCCGAATCATCTCTTCTCTTTTCTCCATATCCATTTTATGATTGACTCTTCGCTTCCCAGGATTATAGCCATTCTTCCTCTGTAACACATATTATAGTATCAAGAAAAAAAGTAAAACATTCATGCTAGTGACCTAGTATTAGGAGGAAAAGAACATAATCTAATAGAAATCAAAAACAATTTACTCATACCCTTCTATTGTTAGTTTGTCCATTAGTGCTGGCGTAGTTATTAGGCAGCATAAAATTGTTAGTGTAACCAAACCCAGCATTAGGTCCAGCTAAAAAACCATGAGTATTGGTTAGTGACGGGGGCACAAATTCCTCAGCCATAGGATTCAGCTTTGACAAGAGCTCTTCCAAATCCCTCATATCACGCTTGAAACTCTCACCCCCATCCTCCCCACTCATGACCCCATTCATCCCATACCCATCGTTGTTCATCCCATTTGCGTGCATCTGAGTCTTGTAGCTGTAATTTCCGTTAGGGACTGTCATAGAGCTGGGAACTCTCTCTGTATGCTGTTGATGGGTGAACACACCGTTGTTCAGATTCTGATCGCTTCTGGTTTTCGATTTCTCGACCTCACTCGAATCCGCAGACACTACACCGCTGTCCAAACTCTGACTCGAAGAACCGATTTTCGCCCCAACATTCTCAGCAACCGCCATAATCACTTGGGTAGAGATGAAAGTCGTTGTCTTTTTTCTTGGCTTTAAGGTTTTTTCGTGAATCTGTATCAACCAGCAGTAAAACCTTAAAAAGGGAAAAGACCCAGAACGAGAAAACCTTATTCCTAACGAAAACAAACCTGGGTTTTGTCTAAAAATTCTTCATTGACATAAGATCAAACTGATCCTGGAGATTGAGACACAACAACAACAACAACAAAAGAGAAACAACCTTAAAACCCCAGAAAAGAAACAGAGAGAAATTGGTGATAGAGGTTTATCTTACTGACGATTAATGTTATAGAGATATGTGAGAGGGTAATATTCTTCGGATCGTCCGTTTTCACTGCACTGACTTTTTAGACCCTTGCAGCAGAGAAGAACGTCCCAACTTGTCTTGACGGTGATGATGAATGCATCAAAGAAAATATTGGACAGCGTGACTCAATTTTTTTGTTTTTTTTTTTTTTTTCATTAATTTTCCACAACTGCCCCATTCAGTCACACATGTCGCCACGCGTCTCATGCATCGGCCAGGATACTACTCCTAAACCAAAGCCACGGATTTGTTATTCCGTACATCAATTAATGAAACACTTATCTTTCACATTGTTGTTAATGCATTAAACATAATTAGGGGGTTAATCATAAGAGCCGTGGCTAATAATGTAATATCTTTTGATAGAATAATCTTTTGATTTTTTTCAATGCAAAAGGGTAGTATTGGTTTTTTAAGTTTGGTTTTGACATTTTCTTGATATAATGATAGTGATATCAAACACTTAACAAAATAAAAAAATGAAAGTTTTATTAAATAAAATAAAACTTATAATATATTTATTTTTAAAAAAATGTTTTTAATATTTTCATAACCTTAAGACATTTGTAGGTGAGTTCGTTGGTGAATTCGTTTCAAGAAAGAAAGATGAGAAAAAAATTTGAAATCAGTTTTTTTATATGAATTAAAATTAGTTTGTGAGATAATTTAAAAGAATCTATAATTTTATACTTTTAATTTGTATATAAATTAACTTTTAGTTTATTAAAAGTAAATTGGATATGCTATTATATTTCAAAATGTTTTATTGAAGAATAATATAAAAAAATATATGATATAATTATTTTACTTTATAAGAAAACTTTGAAAAAAAATATTTTATTGACAAATGAGAGCATGTGAATTATACCTAACTATACTTAACACTTGTGTGATACTATTTAATACGAAAATATTATGGTAAAAGATAGAAATTAAAAAATAAAATATGTATAATTACTAATGTATGATGTATTGGATTTTGTTTCTATATCCTTCTTGTTGAAAATATAATAATCATTTTTATATTAGTAATTCAAAAGGAACTCATTCTGTAAACTGGTTTCTTTTTTAAAATTAATTTATTTAATTCTATATAAACTCTAACAAATAAATTTTACATTAATTAATATTTTAGTGATTACATGAGAGAGAGAAAAATCATTAAAAGGATTCTGATATACTTCATGTGTGTAAGCTACACAACTTTCTTTTCATGTCTTCCAATGCATAAGAAAAAGGTTGAAAAAAAATGCAAACCTAAAATAATTCATTTTTTTCCTTTATTTAATTAGAAAGAATAAATTAAATTAAAGTAAAGTGAATTAAATATAAAATATCACTGGTCAATATTAAAGATGTACATTTACCAACAAATGAGTCATAGGACATTTAAGTGTAAACTTTGAAATTTAAGTTTTGTAACTGTTCTAATCTTTTGTTTCAATTATGGCTACAAAAATAAAAATATATGAAAAATGAAGTGAATAGATAGATAGAAAAAGAAAGATTTCAAGTAAGTTTGATAACTTATTTATAAGGATTTTTAGAAGAAAATAATAAAAAAATAAAACTAGTTTTTCCATAAATTAAAATTAACTTATATATAAGTTAAAAAATTAAATAAATATAAGATATTTTTTACAATTTAAGGTAATTATAACTTTAGAAAATTTATTCCATTTATTTCTTATTTTTCTCATAAAAGTTTTTAGAAAAAAAGTTTATTCAAGCAAAATTTATGTTATTTCTTATTCTAGTTTATTTTTCTCAATTTAATGAATCAATAAATAATATTTAAACATTAGATTAAGAGAAAAAAATGAAAAATAAAGATTAACTCTTTTAAATATTGTGTGAGTAAGATGATATGTATATATAGGGTTAGAATCCCTTTACTTACATCAAATCTTAATCTTTAATTTTATTAAATTTGATATTCTTTTATGTTGTCAAATACTTTTTCTTTCATTAATTGTTCATGATAGGTAGCCCTTAATCTGGATTGATTTGAGCCATCATATAAAATTAATGATAATTTGATCTAAATCTTTAGAATTAAATATGATATAAATATGTAACTCTCTTATTTGTATATATAAAAAGTAGGCATAAATATGATCTAAATGGAACATATCTGTATATACATCATTTTATTATGTTATCTTTAATGTGGTTTATTCAATAAAATTTATTCATAAAATAATAATTCAACTTTTAAATATTTAAAACCTAAAAATTACGAGGCATTGTGCTATCTCTTCCATTCATTGGAAAATAATTTTTACAGTAATATCTCATTTAATTATCAACCCTCTAAATTTCTAGCCATCTAAGTCATGAAACTGTATTTCATATGCTCCATTTCCTTCTTTATTAAATACATCTAACAAGAGAATAACAAAATCACAAGATTTTACTATAGAGAACTATTAAGTAGTTTATAAGATGTTTTTTTTGGGTTATTTTATGTGTGTTTTTTAATTGAACAAAGATGAATGTTAAACATTTTATGAGGTTTTTTTTTATACGCTAGATATGCCATTGTACTTTAATATAAAAAAATTAAATAAAGTATTCTATAAACTAAAGTTAATTTGTAGAAGTTTACATCTAATTTTCTTAAAAAATTATTTTTAACTTTATATAAAAAAAATATATGTTTTTCCTTTATAAATATTTAACAGAAAATTTATCTATTAAACTTTGCGTGTTCTTTTTTAATCTATTGTCACGTCATTAAATGAAAACTCATTTCAAAAAGAAGAAATTATGTAATACATGCGTTGACAACGAATATTATTTTAAGAATAAATTTCTATTTTAGTTCACATGGGATTTTACATAGGATAATGTAACAATAAAAATAGAATATTCTTTTTGTTTTGGTAAGCTAATAACGTATAACTTTCAATTGATTGTGTATATGGATTTTAAATATTAATTGTTTATTTTGACCAATATTTTTACATACAAACAAATATGAATGATCAATTTTCACTTTGTAACCAGAAATTCCAATGATATTGATAAAAAAGTTTGGGTGATTGAACTAACAGAGGAAAATACAACAAAACACATGTTATATGACTAATAAAAGATTGAACTTGAAAGAGTTAATTTGAAAATAAAATAAAGGGAATTTTTAAAGGGACTAATGAGATTTTAAAAGCAGAATGGTTGAAGTGAAAGGAAGCAGACCAGTAAAGTAATCTAAATAAACTAGCCTATAAAGATCAATAAAAGCAAGAATGAAAATGGCTAATGAATGGTAAAGAAATCAATTTAAAAGAATTATTTATGAACCATAACTCAACAAAACACACATAAGAATATTTTTTAAAAGTGATAGATAGAGATGCTTGTAAAACTTGTAAATAAAGCAATTATAAAACAGATCTGTAAATGGAAAACAAAAAAATGAAACAACTTTGGAATTTAGGGAACTTAGAAGAAAAGGGAAAGAAACAATGTAGACAAATTATTGAAATGGGTGGTTGAAGGCATGACTCATTGAAGTGAAGTAGTAGTCATTGTTGAATGTGATTGGCATGTACATGTAGTGTTGTTACAAAGTGTTTTAAATAAACTTTTCTAGCCATTACAAACTACAGAGAATTTATAAATGTGGCATTAATAATTGTTATACTATAAAACCACATGTTACATAAACTCACTGTGTTATCAACAACTGTCTCCATTTGAATGTTGATAATAATGGCCAAGTGTTTCTATTTTAGACAAAGCTTGGATTTTATACATTAGAGGATACTACTAAAAAAAATTACTTTTTTTATACAAAATTGACGAGATTGTGAAACTTTAAGGAAAAACAGAACTGCTGTTACTAGACATGTTTTATGTTATAAACATACTTTACAAAATTACACAAATAACCTCCAAGTTTCATCTATTCAAATAGATACAATTATTATTCATGCTCAGAATTTGGTTAAAGATAATTGAATTGTGGCCTTCAACAGTGTCAGTGTCTCCCACTTAGTTGAAAACTGGTTGGAATTTGTCTGTCAAGAAACTGAATTATGTTTAAGTTTCTTACATTTTTCAGAAAATAAAAAAAATAATTAGTAAAATTTGAAATAAACAATAAAAAGTTTAATATGGTTTTGTTTTTGAGTTGTTAAATAATGAATTAAATAATATATATATATATAAAATAAAATAGTTAAAATAGATAAATATTAATTAGTGTTATATAATTTAATTTATAACATATATTGTGTTATTATTATTGATTGATATAAAAAATTAATAAATTAAAAATATAAATTTTTAAAAATTTAAAATAATATTTTCATATATCATTAATTATTATTTAAGTAATCATTAAAAATCATTTTATTTTATAAGTTTTGTTGATAAAAGTTGGAGAAAATAAACAAAATAGCTATAAATTTTACATTTAAGAAATAAAGTTTATTTAAAATATAAACTTTTATGGATTTACTAAAATATAATAAATTTAATTAGTAATATTTGGAAAAAATATTTTAAATATATAAATAGTATTTAATGATACAATATTTAAATGTAGAGAGATTTAGATATTTACATAAACATAATTGAAATTTTACTTATTTGAAAGAAAAGTAAATGAAATTGAAAGAAAAGTAAATGAAATTGAAGAATAAAAGCATAATTTAAATGAAAATATGAATGTTTAGTGAAATGTGAATCTTCTTATCTCATGTTGATGTAATTATTATTTAATAAGTCACAAAAAAATTTATTAGGTGTTGATTTAGGTAAGTCTTTGATTTTAACAAGTAATTCAATGTTGTTATATGATTCTTTACATTGCTTGCTTGGATAAAGAACATAACTTTTTATTTAATGCTTGATCATTTGTGATCATTTGTATCACTTCAACATTATTTTTTATTTGCACTAAGTCAAAGAGGATTTTTTTATTAACAACTCAGTACTTAATTTTTTTTTCACTTATTTACAGTCCATATAGTCTAATACTTTGGAAATCTTATGAAATAGCTTATCGAAAGACCAATTTTATTGGATAGTCATTATTTAAGGCATAACGTTTTGTAAGTAATGTGATAATCATTTATGCTTTTTATAGTAATGACTTGTTGGATAAGTCCTTTGAAGTGAAATATTACTTCAGGAAAAGTGTTAGAGTTAGGATTTGTGAGAAAACTTGCATTAAGCGGATTTATAAGCATTATAATTGATTCCATAAATCTTTGTATTTAGCATATAATTCAATCACAATATTCAAATGAAATTGGGACTTGTAAGAAATCATTTGCCTAACATGCACATCAATTAGTATCTCAATAGTATCAAGTTAGGTATTCAACTGTGAGTCTAAGTTCCACATTGGGTAGGAATGAGAAAGTTGAGCAAAATATAAGAAAGAAGACCCATAAACCCAATGCCTAAGGTTTTGGGTTGAAGGTGGTGTCATTCGTTTATATGGTTTGGCTCAATTCTCATTCTTGTGAGATCTCCCCAAGGTTTTCCCCTCGGATTCTCCCAACAAGTGGTATCAGAGTCGTTGGTTTGCGGCTTTGGTGAATACAGTTTGACCCTGTATCGAAAGTCTTCCTGATGGAGGTTTTAGGCAAGCGTGTCCCGTATAAGTGTGTAAACGGTGATACAAGTGAGGGGTCGTGAGTAATGTACTCAGGTTTGAGATTGTTTCCGCTCGAGGGGGGTATATCAATGTGGAGGAGGGACTCTTACTTGAGGGGGAGATTGTTAGGTATTCAAGTGTGAGTATAAGTCCCACATTGCGTAGGAATGAGAAAGTAGAGCAATATATATGAAAGAAGACCCACAAACCCAATGCCTTAAGGTTTTTGGTTGAAGGTTGTGTCATTCCCTTATATGTTGGCTTAGTTCTCATTCTTGTGAGATCTCCTCGGTGTTTCCCCCCTCGGATTCTCCCAAACAAGTGGTATCAAAGTCGTTGGTTTGTGGCTTGGACGAGTACAGTTTGACCATGTATCGAAAGTCTTCCTGATGGTGATTTCAGGCAAGCGTGTCCCGTATAAGTGTGTGAACGGCGGTACAAGTGAGCGGTCATGAATAATGTACTCGGGTTTGCGAATGTTTCCGCTCGAGGGGGAGTGTTTCAATGTGGAGGAGGGACCTCCACTTGAGGGGTAGATTGTTAGGTATTCAAGTGTGAGTCTAAGTCCCACATTGGGTAGGAATGAGAAAGTTTAGCAATATATATGAAAGAAGACCCACAAACCCAATGCCTTAAGGTTTTTGGTTGAAGGTGGTGTCATTCCCTTATATGTTGGCTCAGTTCTCATTCTTGTGAGATCTCCCCGGTGTTTACCCCCTCGGATTCTCCCAAACAAGTGGTATCAGAGTCGTTGGTTTGTGGCTTGGGCGAGTACAGTTTGACCCTGTATCAAAAGTCTTCCTGATGGTGATTTCAGGCAAGCGTATCCCGTATAAATGTGTGAACAGCGGTACAAGTGAGGGGTCATGAATAATGTACTCGAGTTTGAGAATGCTTCCGCTCGAGGGGGAGTGTTTCAATGTGGAGGAGGGACCCTCACTTGAGGAAGAGATTGTTAGGTATTCAAGTGTGAGTCTAAGTCCCACATTGGGTAGGAATGAGAAAGTAGAGCAATATATATGAAAGAAGACCCACAAACCCAATGCCTTAAGGTTTTGGGTTGAAGGTGGTGTCATTCCCTTATATGTTGGCTCAGTTTTCATTCTTGTGAGATCTCCCCGGTGTTTCCCCCCTCGGATTCTCCCAAACAAGTGGTATCAGAGTCGTTGGTTTGTGGCTTGGGCGAGTACAGTTTTGATCCTGTATCAAAAGTCTTCCTGATGGTGATTTCAGGCAAGCGTGTCCCGTATAAGTGTGTGAACGGCGGTACAAGTGAGGGGTCATGAATAATGTACTCGGGTTTGAGAATGCTTCCGCTCGAGGGGGAGTGTTTCAATGTGGAGGAGGGACCCTCACTTGAGGGGGTGATTGTTAGGTATTCAAGTGTGAATCTAAGTCCCACATCGGGTAGGAATGAGAAAGTTGAGCAACATATAAGAAAGAAGACCCACAAACCTAATGTCTTAAGGTTTTGGGTTAAAGGTGGTGTCATTCCCTTATATGTCGGCTCATGTCTCATTGTTTGAGATCTCCCCAATGTTTCCCCCTCGGATTCTCCCAGCAAGTGGTATCAGAGCCGATGGTTTGCGGCTTGGGTAACCCTGTATCGAAAGTCTTTCTGATGGAAATTTCAGGCACGTGTGTCTCGTATAAGTGTGTGAACGACGGTACAAGTGAGGGGTCATGAGTAATGTACTCGGGTTTGAGAATGCTTCCGCTCGATGGGAAGTGTATCAATGTGGAGGAGAGACTCTCACTTGAGGGGGAGATTGTTAGGTATTCAAGTGTGACTCTAAGTCCCACATTGGGTAGGAATGAGAAAGTTGAACAATATATAAGAAAGAAAACCCACAAACCTAATGCCTTAAGGCTTTGGGTTGAAGGTGGTGTCATTTCCTTATATATGCTTTGGCTCAATTATCATTCTTGTGAAATCTCCCCAAGGTTTTCCCCTTGGATTCTCCCAACAAGTGGTATCAGAGCCATTGGTTTGCGGATTGGGCGAGTACAGTTTGACCCTGTATCGAAAGTCTTCCTGATGGAGGTTTCAGGCAAACGTGTCCCGTATAAGTGTGTGAATGGCGGTACAAGTGAGAGGTCATGAGTAATGTACTCGGGGTTGAGAATGTTTCTGCGCGAGGGGGAGTGTATCAATGTAGAGGAGAGACTCTCACTTGAGGGGGAGATTGTTGGGTATTCAAGTGTGAATCTAAGTCCCACATTGGGTAGAAATGAGAAAGTTAAGCAATATATATGAAAGAAGATCCAAAAACCTAATGTCTTAAGATTTTGGGTTGAAGGTGGTGTCATTTCCTTATATATGGTTTGACTCAGTTCTCATTCTTGTGAGATCTCCCCAAGATTTTCCCCTTGGATTCTCCCAACAAGTGGTATCAGAGTCGATGGTTTGCGGCTTGGGCAAGTATAGTTTGACCCTGTATCGAAAGTCTTCCTGATGGAGGTTTCAAGCAAACATGTCCCTCGAATTTTCCCAACATATCATATTTAATTAGGTCGTCATATGTGACTTTAGGTTGATGGTAATAGAACTTCTTGAATATTGTGTCATCGAAAGATAGTGCATACTCTTTCCTTCATATTAATGAAGGTACAATTGTATGTGATCCTAAACAATTTAGTATAAGCACATTAAAAGTGGACATTTTTCTCATTTTATGTGATTTGACCATTTGCAAACATATCGAGATAAAAATTGAAATAATAATTATTATTTATGATTAGAAATTGCCCCATATGAAGATGAATATTGCAAACAGAAAGGTGGTTTGTTTTATTTAAGGTGAATGGTGGATTCCATGCAATGATTTTAATTTCGTAAATGGTTTAATTTATATTTCATAATTAATTTAGAAGCATATAAGCATGGTATGTATGTGTTCTTAAAGCAATGGTATAGATCATATGTAGGGTAATGGGCGCACTGGATTCAACTTACACTAAATGAGGAATTGATTACGAAATAATGATGATGGTTAGATTTTTAACTTATTTTGCAAATTGTTGATTTGTGTCATGAACAAAAGAAAAGTTTGGATGGTTATGAAAGTGTTGATAGTCAAATAATAATGTGTTTATTATTGTTTCACTATATACAATAAAATTTGTTTTTATAATTGTGAATTTTAAAATATTGTATCAATAGTATTGAAGTGTTTTTTAAAGTACTATTAAAAATATTATTTAATGTGAAGTGAAGAATGTAAAATGATTTTGTATTGAAAAAATAAAATTTACTGTTAAAATGTTATAATAATATACAAATTTTACTTTTTACGTAATAACTATTAAAATAAGAAATAATAATTGTACAATTCGGTATACATTTCATAAATTTATACATATTGGATTGTAGTATCCAGTATATATAAATTTTCAAATTGAATATCGGATTATACAATCCGGTATGCATTTTAACAATTTATACATATCGAATCCTGCAATCCGATATACATTTTAATAATTTATACATACCGAATCCTACAGTCCTACATTATTCGACATTCTGAGGAAGATCGTCCACATGTAGTACCTCGTTGTCGTCCTCGTAAGGGAGATTAAGGAGAGCCAACCCCCTATCACAACAACAACATGTTTATCCGATAACTTTTTTATTATAATTTTTTGTTTTATTATAATTTATGTATTTATTCTCATTAATTATTTCAATGTATGCAAGGTATCCTTAGGCAGATAGTATCTTATTTCAAATTTATTGATGATGTATTTTATTTTATATGTATTGACTATTTTGAATATTTTTTATTTGGTTATTATATATTTGCCATTAACAGGGCCACTCTAAATTAATGCATAAGTACATGGTCATTCTAAATAAAGGAATAACAATAAAGTTTCATGGCTACAAATTCATTCTAAACCAATCAATCATCTACAAGGTTAACATATGTTGTATTCTACACAAATGTTTACATTCTGTCTACATATATGATGACCATAACTTTGCCTCTGTAATATTATGCATGGATCACATAATGTCTATGTTTGGTAAAGGACATCCATCAAGCAATTTAACCTGCAAATGAAATTTCCAATTTGTATTATTTTGAAATTTCCACAATGAAATGTCCAAACTTTGTAAGTTAATGTACATGTACAAAATGTGACCCATGGACATGTCATACGTATATTAGTCGATGTAGACTACGTTCAGTCAAAGGTTTACTTCGTAGTGGGAAATGGTTATATTTTGCTTTAACGACAAGCAAACTAAGATAACATTATATCAACTAGCAATGATGTAGCCCATATATGGTATCATCATCCACTTGTCAACACCATCCTGTAGAAAAAAAATGTTACATATGTACAAATAAAAAATGGTATATATGTAAAAAAAATGTTAAATATGGAAAATAAAAAGAACTTACAATCGTCGTCCCATCAACCAATAATAACCTTGTGAGTTGCTCAAGTTGTTCATAGCCACCTAAGATACTTGCATATTGATCAGGCCATTGATATATCTCTTTAAACAAATCCATTCTAATGAGTGATTATGACTCTTCCCCCATCCCCAACAATGCAACAATAGATTAATAACCACAATGTCCATCAGCCTTAACATTAATAACATCTACTATGTATTGATGACAAATAGGATGAAATTGATCAAGCATGGGAATTACTTTAGCGGGTATAGGCAACTGTGTTTTTACCTTAACTCTTAAAACCTTCTATGAAGAGCAACTATCATCAATGGAATGAGTTTTATTTACATGTTCAAAGTATTAAGGGTTACACTTTGTTGACCTCTCAAACCAATTTTGCTGACTTTTTTTAAACTTTTTAGCTTTCACTTTATCTAGCGGTGGACATATTGATGTCATATTAGGGTATGAAATTTCTCGAAGCTTGCTCTTAATGGTCACTTTACCTCCAATGTCAACCTTTTTAAAGCAATCTAAAATGACATCAAATTCCTATTGAATGGACAACTCAAATGATGATTCACTTCATGATATACTGAGAAACTAAGTCTAATCCACATCACATGCATTTCATTTAGTGGTATGATACCAAAAGCATATCTTGCTAGTTCACACACACATGGTAAACCATGAGTACGTCTAAGTACACACCCGCACCATTCCTTATCAAAGCCAACATGTTTCACCCTATCAAACTCTTCTGCACTATGCACCAATGCATACTTGTTGACCACACCCACTAAACGTTTATATAACGTGACATTGAAAATATGACCAACAACATGTAGACTCATATTAAAAGAGGCCTTAATTTCATTATGTTGAAGGATAAACACATCGTTCATTGTGTCCCAACATGTACACAAATCTCTCATGCTACTTTGTAAAATTTATTTCATGAGCTTGTTCAACCCTGCATAACTAACACAAAATGTCTCCAAGTGTTACAACTCTGAATAAAATATAAACAAACACAAAATATACTCTCATACCTATGTGATGTCGTATTCCCCAAATGCATCACCCTATATGTCCATGTCTTCACAAACTATTCCTTGTGGGGCCTAACCCATGTCTTTTGCATATACTCAAGAAATAAAGACCATGGCTAACAAACACATTCAAATCGTTCAACACACCCGACAAATGGGTCACAATTAGAACAATCAATCACACTTTCCCATGCTTCCATAACAACCTCCCAAGCCTCCATTGGATGAAATAATATTTTACGCTTAACTTTGACATTCTAATTTATGTGGAACCGACATCGTAAGTTACAAGCTTATGAAAAAACAAGCCTAATTGCATTCATCAAAGAAAGGTTCCTATCACTAACAATAACTTCAAGGTACACATCTACCCTTAAAAACAACTCTCGTAGTTTATCTAAGGCCTAAATAAAGTTTTTTCACATTCACTTCACAACAAAACAAAGGCAGCTAAGAAAGAAGAGAAAGAAAGGAGAAAAATAAAAGTTGTATTTAATTATCTACAGTGTATTGTGATGTGATGTCCCTTAGCTCTACCAAGAGAGCTTTATTTATTACAAATTTAACCTAAAACATGAAATGACTAAATAGCTTTCCATAAAGAAAATCTCCTCAAAATATTTGGCCTCTTTGTTGTCCAGTCTTTGTATACCGACTTCAAGTCCAATTTTAACCACTTTCCAGTTTGAAATTGATCTCAGCCCTTGAATAACATTTGTAGATCTTTAAGTTATATGCAAAACAAAACAAGAATTAAGTAAATCCAAGTTGTCTGGCAAAAGTTATGGACAAAATGTGAAACACACTCAAATATGTTAAAATTCTAAAAGTAATAACAAACTTTTAACTGAAACCTACTTGACCCAATTACACAAAAACGGTGTAAAACCCTAATAATTACCAACTAATTTATCTTTATTGTTACAATTATGCAATCGAAAAGTGGTAAAAATAAATAATTATTAAGTGTTTGTCTCACAAATAGTAAAATGTTATTCCCTCTTGGTAACATAATATCCATCAAACTCCAACTGAAATGAATAATAACTCTTTCCTTCCAAATCTTATAATCGTTATTAAAAATATCAAATTATTTTTTATTTCTCAATTCTTGTGAGTAGATTAATAAATATAATATAATATTTTATCTTAATTAACTAACATAATAAATTTTTTATTAGTATATTCTATCAAATAAAATATGATTAATTATCATTAATGTTTTCATAATGGTTACAAAACTTAAAATATGATTATTTATCATTAATGTTTTCATAATGGTTACAAAACTTAATAT
>Ga0099824_1001463_pt1 | contig 33261 bp, 18 predicted proteins | sample SiratrowhiteBW_FD_76837 | JGI IMG/M metagenome (GOLD analysis project Ga0099824, IMG submission 76837) | Root nodule microbial communities of legume samples collected from California, USA - Siratro white BW | ecosystem: Host-associated > Plants > Roots > Nodule | place: USA: California... | reverse complement strand
TATATATTATTATTATTTTTTTTTATTTTTTTTTTTTTGTATATTTTTTTTTATATTATATTTTTTATATTATATATATATATATATATATATATATATATATATATATATATAAATCAATAAATTCATCGTTTGTTCTATATATTACACATTTCTTATTATTCACATGTATTTTTTATTGTAAAAATTATCAAGTGTTACAAGCTTATTAAGAAGGATTATACGTACATAAAATAATATTGTTGGTAAGGTTCTTATTTTTCAAAATATATCATACATATATAGTCTTATCTTTCCTCTAACTTTATTTCATACCCTCTTGTAAGTTAAACTCATTGTGTATTCTAATTTTTCATCTCCTTTCCAAACTCTTTTATCCTTCTTATCATTTTTCATCCTACTTTCCTAAATTTGTTGCATGAACTCTTCTATCTTAGATTTCTCCCACTCAAGTCAATTTACTCTCCAATTTAGTGACCACTCCCATTGATTTTCCTGTCACTCTCCTATTTCGACTATTGTTACTTTTCTTTTATTAGAGTTAACAAATATTCTAGGATATTTGTCTTTTAATTTGATATCACCTACCAAATATCTTTCCAAAATTGAATTTTGTTCTTGGTTTCAATTTTCCAGCTGAAATTCTTCTTGAACCATCCTCCTAGTTCCCCACTCTTGAGGCTTTCCACTACTTAGATTCATTTGAACTCTCTTATATTCATTAAGATTCCTCCAAGACTCATATTTAGATATTAGGATGTCCTTCAACAAACATATTTCTTATGTTCCTAACCTCTATTTTCTTTTTTCTAAGAGAGTTATGTTAAAACTTTTGATATCTTTTATTTTTATACCGCCTTCTTCTATACTCTTACATATTATTTTTCACTTTACCCATGTCATTTTTTGTCCTTCTTGCCCTATCCTCATAGAAAAACTCTTTGTATCTTGACAATTCCTCTCCTTATTATCTCCGACATATTATAAATATGTTTACATTAGAGAGAGAATGACATATTTTATTACCAAATAGCATATAATAATTGATTCGAAATGTCTTAAACACTAATATTCCATAAAAATCATATCTTACTTTATCTATATAAATATAAATATGTGAAATAAAAAATATATACAAAGATTTATAAATATTATTTCATATCTCTAATTCATATACAATATCTTTTTGATAGGACACTGATATAATGTGGCTAAGAAACCTATTTATAAGGTTGAACAAGAATGAGACAGAAGACCTCCAAATCAGCACAGACATGTACTATGGTAATCCTTGGTCAAAGAAAAATCCAATCAATACTGGATTTTACTTTGTGAGATCAAGCAACAAGACCATTTCCTTATTTGAAACATGGTATGGTCAAAAAGATAATTCCACCGGAAAAAAAAAGCAAGATGTGCTTCTTAACCTCATTAATGGTGGTATAATTGAACATTTGGAAATTAGGGTTAGGTTTTTAGACACCCTTTATTTTAGTGGATTTTGCCAAAATAGCAAGGATTTTAGACTAGTTATCACTATCCATGCCAATTGTTGTAAAAGCATCAATGCAAAGATGAAAGATATGAAGGTTACCCTAAGTGATTGGAAGAGATTTAAGAGGTTGGATGCTAATTCTACACTAAATCCTCAATGGACTAAGCATGATTGGTGTCAACAATCTTGGACGAAGAATAAACAAATGACTCAACATCATCTCTAGTTGAACGATACCTAATACAATCAACAATTTTTTTATAGAGCATTTTTCTTAATTTAAAAATTTATTATATATTTATTTGAGTTTTTCTTGTTTTGTGGACTGTTGTGAAGAGATTTGTAAATGAATAGGAAAATATATATGTAGACATGTTGTAAAATTATACAGTTGACGTATATAGAATTAAGGATGAACAATGAGACCCCTCATTTGGCTAAAATTATTATTATTTATATTAATTTTTTGTTTTTTTTACATTATCTAAATTTGTATAATGGTTTCATTGTGAAATTATATATTCATTTGTTAATAAAATAATGGATATATCTATATATTATATGATATACTTTTTGTTATTTATTATTTTAAAATACTTTTACGTCTTGGATCTGCCATTAAGATATGGATACACAAATAAAAGTGCTCCACCTTATTTGAAAGAGTGAAGGATTTGAAATGTAAAAGTTGATATTAATAGCTAAATCATGAGTTATAATCTTATAAACATAATTTGTCTTAATTTAGAAACAATGGTTGATCTTATAACTTAAAGGTTATAGCAAGCCTATAATTTTGTTTATTGGTTGAAAGTGAATGGTATTATATCATTGGGAATATGGTTTGTTAATAGGTTATAAAAAAAGCTTCATTTATACACGTGTTATTTAATCTTCCTTTATGCAAGAAAAAAACTTAATGTATCTAATTTGGTTCATGTTTATAAAGTTATTTTGGTGATGGAAATGTTATATAATTAGTCTTTGGGTGAAAAATATTAAAGCAAAATGAAAAAAATAATGGAAGAAAAACATAATATTTAATGTTTCCTATTTCTTGCATTATTATACATAGAGAATTTGTTAGGTTTATGAAAATTAAATCTTAGAGCTTATATAGTATTTAGGATTACAATATATAAATACAACACAAACATTTATGTTGTTTTTCTTCCTTTGTTGTAAAAGCATAGACAATTCTTCTGTCTTTATATTTTATTTTGATTTTTTTAGATTAAAAAAGAAGAAAAAAATTTCTAATAGGTATAAACAAATTGTTTAAGATTATACACGGTGTATAAACAAAAAGTTTCAACAAATATATCTCATATATCTTGTTGTATATCGGAAGAACAAATCATATTCAAGGATGATAAGAAATCTTGTGAAAGATTAACAATTTCAGCTATGAGTAAATGTAGTAACTAGAGTTCTAAAATCAATGTTCTGATACCATTTTAAGAAGTAAACTTTAAGCCTAACTTAACCTTAGAAAATCATATTATAAGGTGAGTTTGCACCCACTTATATATATATATATATATATATATATATATATATTATTAAAAAGCCTAATCTTTAGTCCATATGAGATCTCCAACACACACCTCTCACACCGACTGCTAGCTCAACTTGTACATGAAACTATATATTTAAGGGTGACCCGATAAGTCCAACAACCTCTCTATAAAATGCTCTAAATGACTTTGATACCATATTATGAAATAGATACTATATTATAATGAAGATATGAACAAAATATATGAGAATGAAAATATTCTCTTTGTTTTTATATTGAGAACAAAATAAGGAGTTGGATATATACAAGCAATGTACCCCTTCTAGCTCTAGCTAAATATAGAGAAAATAAATAAAAATATTATGTCGATTCTATCACAAAAGAAAAAAATAACAAAATTGATGACAATTTGATTTTGTCATAAATACAAAATAATATAATTAATATTAGTTTTCGTGTAGAAGTCTCGTGTCCATATGTCCTGAAAAGTGGACTTTAAGCCTAACTTAACCTTATAAAATTGATCTATAAAGTGAGGTCTGTACCCACTTATAAACTATGAAATGATCTTACCCTTAGTTGATGTAAGATCTCAAATGCATCCCTTCATACGATATATGCATCTCGTGTGTGTGACTACATGTTGGGTGATCCAATAACAGGTAACACTATAGGCCCATCAAACCTTACTAAGATAGACTTTAAATGATTCTAATAATATTAAAAAGTGAATTCTAAATTTAATTAAATCTTATAAAACTGACGTATAAAATAAAGTTCACATACACTTATAACTGATCTTTATCTTTATAACAGTCTTTATCTTTAATGAAATATAACATCTATTATCATACATCACTTGGGATTAGAAAAATATGACTAGTTAAAAATAACTTTGATTTTTAATTGATATTTAAAAAAAATTATTACTAAAACTCATTCCCTTAACAATTTTAATGAAAACATAAATTTTTTATTTATATCGTCACCTTTAAAACTCTTGGAAACACGATATTTCACACACTTATAAAATTATGACGTTTTTTGAATTCTTGAAATTTTATAAATTATTTATTCTAAACTAATAAAACGATTTATTGGCCGAAATCTATCTTAAAATCCAGTTATTTGAGTGAAAAAAGATTGGATGCAAAATAAATAAAAAATAAAGAAATAAATATATTTTAATAAATCGAAAAATTATAATTATTGAATTTAAAAAAAATACATTAAAAACATTACTTTTAATTGATATTTTTACGAGATAATTTAAAGAAATTAATTTTAAAAATAAACATAAATAGTAATATGATTTTTAATGTTACTGCTTAATATTAAAATTATCAAAATTAATATTTAATTACTAAAATCATCTAATAAAAATATTAATGTGAGTAATTTAATTCTTCACCAAACATAATTAAATCTGCTAAATTTAGTTCCACTCAAAGGATACTGTAAAATGAATATTTAGATAAACTACTTAAATAGTTTCAAGTTTCTTCAATATTAGATAGATGTTTGGCCAGTCATTTATGATATAATAAAGGTTCTTAGGCCTCAAATGGTGTTGTTGTTTACTGATAGTTGCAGTTTAATATATTCTCTTCTGTAGTTTTTGTTTTCAATTTATTGATGTGGATAATTTATTTTCCTCTCTTTGACCTAATTATATTTCTTTAAAATATACTTATAAATAGCAAGAAAAGGTAAAAAAACAAATTGAAACAACCTCTCTCTCTCTCTCTCTCACTGAGTTGTGTGAACAAAGACAAAGACACAATGAGAAGAATGATGGATAATCCTCTTGTGAGTTTGGCAACTGTATCATTAACCTTCATTGGTCTTATGTTGCTCTACCAAGGCTTCTCCTATTTCTCCAACCAATTCATCCTCTTCCAAAAAGAACCACTCTTCAACCAATCAAATCTTGTAAGTTCATTCAAAATTACCCTTTTTATTATGCTTTTGCATCAAAACTCATGCATGCATGATCATCAATCTCCAACCCTAAACATACTCAAAAGATTATCTTCATTTGCCCTAGATAGTTCTTAACCTAGTTTTCATCAACTATAAAAAGACTTTGACTTAAGTTAAGTGATTTTAAGAAGTTTTTTTTTTTTTTTTCATTATTTGAATTGTGTGCAAACCTTGTAGAGCACCTCAAACATTGAAGCATGTGGAGATACCCTTGATTGTGCTTTGGCCAAAGCTTCAATGGGAAACAAAACAGTGATAATTGCCATAGTGAATAGGGCTTATGTTGAACAAGATGTGGAGAGTGAAACCACCATGCTTGATATATTTCTCAACAGCTTTTGGCTGGGAGAAGGAACAAGGTCTCTTGTTCATCACATTCTCTTGGTAGCTGTTGATCAAATTGCCTATGATCGGTGCAAGTTTCTGAAGATGAACTGTTTCATATTGGAAACAGAAGGGGTTGATTTCAAAGGTGAAAAAATCTACATGTCTCAAGATTTCATCAAGATGATGTGGAGAAGAACTCAATTTCTCTTGGAAGTTCTCAAACATGGCTACAATTTCATTTTCACAGTAAGTAATTCTTTTCTTTCTTTTTTTTTCATCATTTTTTTTACCATCATAAATTGCCTTTCTCATGTTTCATGCAACTGAATTAGTGATCTAAAATTAATTCAATACTCCTTCTCATTTTTTAACTTAGAAATATCTTTTTAACTATATCAAATCATCATGTAGTTTTATATTCAGTAAATGAATAAAGATAGATTAATTTATAAGTGTAATTTTTATTAAATATTATAACATTTAATAATTTTCTATTGGAGCATGTTTTCCAATGCTTAATATTAAATTAAAAATTCATTTCATATATGTTATATATTAATAGATTTAAATCAATGTGAAATTATTTTATTTCCCAATTATGTGTATTATAAAGTTATAAAGAAACATATATTTTTCAAAATATATTAAAATATTAACATTGTAGTGGATTACTTTGATATTATTTATTCAATTTGAACAAAATTTAACATAAACAATTGCAATAATATAAAATTATAATAATCACACCAATATAAAATTATAATTTATAGATTAAATCGAAAATATTTATTATTATATTAGTGTTATTGATATTTAGTAATATTATATTAGTGCAATTTGATATATATATATATAGGTACATTTCCAAAATCATTTTTTTCTTTCTTTTCTATTTTGAAACATTTTTCCTCTTTTTCTTTCCGTTTTGCATTGTAATGGATGAAGTCAACATGTATTTAATTTAACTTTGCTTAAAAAAATATAGAATGAGGTAACCTTACCTTAATGAAAAGGAATATTTATTATATCAAGTTGAATATAAGAAGTTAATGTATATATTCAACTGATTTTCAAAAGGAAAGTTTAATATTAATTTTTTTTCATTAAATAAATTATTACGAGTTTCGTCAAGTAAGCAAGGTTTAATTGTGTTCCTAATTAAGGTACACTCATATGTCCCAATAAACACGTCGTTCCTTTTTTTTTTTTTTTTTTTTTAAATTTGGAGCAAAAAATAACTTTTTCATAAATGGTTCCGAATTATTTTATTATACTCATTAAAGCTCTGACTTTGTTAGCTACTTTCTAGTTTGAACAATAATATTTTTAGAATGATTATCTGGTTAAAACAATAATAAAATATTTTTAATTAAATTTCTATTGAAAAATTCTGTTAGTGTTTAAAATATTTTTTAATTTTATCTAAATTAAAGGATAATGTAATAATTTTTTTAACTCATTCTACTTTCTTGAAAATTAAGTTGATTAGTGAGTTTGAAGAAAATTAAAGAAACAAAACACGAATTAATCCATAAGTTAAAAACAAAGAAAAAAATATAAATAATGATTATGTCATTTGATTGACCATAAAATCAAATAGTAAAGTATTTATACGAAAATAAAAAATATTTTAAACATTTTAATAGAAATAAATTCTTAATTAAAAATATTGAAAAGAACTTATAAGACAGTTAAATCTTGAAACGTAACAATGATTCTCATTTGATTAAGAGTTAAAAAGACAATGATAATATATTGATATATAGTTTAAAATGTTAATATTTAATAAATAATTAATGGAATAGTTATAGATTAAGTGCATGTTTAATGAAACCTCCTATCAGATAAGGATTATATATCCATATATAACAAATCACACATACATAATCTTTACTATATATTGACATAGTGGTAAGGTGAGTAACTTTTGTTTATATTTATGTAATAGAAAATATGAATGTAAAAATTCTTATCAATAATAATTACATTGTTAGGTGTAGATTAATATCAGATTTAGTAAGTAATGTGAGAGAATTAAATGAAACATACTATATGAATTTTCCTTTTATTTGTGAGTGAACTAATGAGGTGTGTGTGCTTCACACTTTTTTTTCAAAACTAGGTGCAATGGGCTGAATTTAATATTTAGATATCACAATGTTTAAATTAATAAAATATATTTATTTTAGTATGTATTTTAATGAACAATTACAAAAATTTATCTATATTCTAGTCATTCAAAGTATAAACAATAATTCAAACCAAATATTATAAGTATTTAAATCCAAATTCAAATCAAATATACAGTAATAATACCCGTATAATATAATGTACACTGGTAATAGCAATTTTAAATTAAAATAATATTATTATTAATTGATTTTAACAAAATAAAAAAATATTATATTGAATACTGTTTTAGTATACCAAAAAAATACCTTTAGTGGTCCCGAACCTTTTTTTTTTTCGTTTGATTTTAACTAGTTTTTGTGACAGATTTTTCAGTTCTTTAATTGTTTTTTGTCCAATCAATTTTGTGAAACTTTGGATTCTATTCAAAGTTGCCATTTAAATCTACCATCATTCCACTATTCACTTACGTGCAAAGTGCATATTCCTATTAAATACGTTTTATTGCATTTAGAAAAAAGACAATATAGTAGTTTACCAAGAAAATATACTCAACCATATTTAGGGTGATGAGGTGTTGAGGAGTCGAAAATAACGAAGTTAAAAAAAAAAATTATGATTATGAAATTTACATTACAGCTTGATGAAGTTTGTGATTTTTTTTTTAAAAAAATGTGTTTGAGATATTATTATATTAACCTGGAATATTTAATTATAATATTCAAAATAAACTTATGTTCAGAATTAAAAATTTAATATTAAAATCATTTAAATGTTTTTTTCATCTAAAAGATCTTAAGCCTTACATTGTTATTAACTTCTTCTAATTTGTCAGGTTGGAACAAATTACTTGTATATATTTCAAGGTCAAAATAGGTTATAAATTAATTTTAATAACTTTTAAGAGTTTGCTTTTTAAATATATTGACTAGGTCTAAAAAATGGAGTCGACCACCTATGTGAACTTAGTCTTACGAGTCAAATTAAAAAAAAAAAAAAACTAATAATTTAGTTTGACTTATATTTCTAAAATAAAATATATTTATTTTTTTAATATAACCTTATGTTAGGTCTATAGATTAATGGGTCATTTTTGTCGACTTGAAAATTTTAAAAATTACAAAGTTTATTCATATAAAAAAGTCATAATATATTATTGTTCAAAAATTTAAAGTTTAATACCTAATAATAAGATATATTATATAAACAACATCAACATTATATATTTTGATCAAAATATTATTTGAAATAGTTTTAGTAATGTTTCCTTCGTCCGTAACATGTGTCCATATATATACAAAATTCTGTATTACTATAAAATTGTTAATTCTAATTAAAACATTATAACATATACATTATAGACATTATTGATTAAAATGTTTTTACTTTACTATCTAAAATTAGAATTCAGACAACACTTAACATAGTTAAATAAAAGAATATGTTTAATAAGTGCATTTTGATATATCATAAAATGGACAGACTAAACTGATTTTGGTTCACATGTACATTGAATCAAATGAGAAAAAAAAAAAAATCTAATTTTATCTATATCACTGTTTTTTAAGTTTAGCCTATCTAATATAAACTATACAAACTAGATTGTTGGACCATACTTATTCTACCATTCTGTATACTGAGTATAATTCATTGATTATGAATAAAAAGAAGAGTAGTTGAGACAAACACTATTCAACTTCCAAGAGATAATTTTGAGCAAATAAATAATAAAAAAAAGTATTTCTTTTATGTTAGAAAAAGCTTATATTTTTTTAATAAAAACTCAAATATTTATAACTTGTATATAAAGACAATCACAATAGTTGTATAATTGAAAAAAGTATATTAATTGAAATTTTAAATTATTTTCTTCTATTTTTGTGCAGGACACGGATGTAATGTGGCTAAGAGATCCATATACGAGATTGAGCAAGAATGAGACAGAAGACCTTCAAATAAGTGTAGATGCATATTATGGTAATCCTTGGTTAGAAAATCATCCCATCAACACTGGATTTTACTTTGTAAGGTCAAACAATAAAACCATTTCCTTATTTGAAAAATGGTATAGCCAAAAAGATAATTCTAAAGGAAAGAAAGAACAAGATGTTCTTTTTGACCTAATTAAGAGTGGTATAATTAAACATTTAGGACTTAGGGTTAGGTTTTTGGACACTCTTTATTTTAGTGGATTTTGCCAAGATAGCAAAGATATTAGGGCAATCATCACTGTCCATGCCAATTGTTGTAGGAGCATCATTGCAAAGGAGGCAGATTTGAAGGCAATTCATAGTGATTGGAAGAGATTTAAAAAGTTGGAAACTAATTCATCGGTAAGTCCTAATTGGACTAGTCACAAATGTTGTCAACAATCTTGGGGAAAACCTTTAAAAATAAAAGACTAATCATATATATAATTGAATGAGAATAGTAAACATGAACCAAATCTCTTTTCCATATATATATATATAGTTTAGATGTTTCTTTTAATTTAGAGTAATAACATTTGAGTTGAGTTGTTGTATTTTGTACTTTGATTATGAAAAAAAATCAATAAATAAAGAGACAAAAATTCTATCTTGATGTGTGTTTTAATTTGGAGTAATAACATTTGAGTTGAGTTGTTGTATTTTGTAATTTAATTATGAAAACATCAATAAATAAAGAGACAAAAATTATATCTTGATGTGAGATGCATGTGCAAATAAAATTACTTTATAGGAATACCTAAAGTTTCATGTCATAAATTAATCATTCACCTATAGGTAATTAGTTTGCTCATTTTAACAAAATAAAATTTAAATAGATAAATAATAGAAAGTTGATAAATAATATATAGATGTTCATTTTTTATTTAATTAGAATCCTATCTCTCTAAACTTCATATTCTTTGAATTCTCTCTAAGATTTAGAGAGTAACCAATATATTGTTGTGCTATCAAGGTACAATTAGTGTAGGACTTCTCAAAAACTTACAAAAATGTTGGAAGGATTTTATTGGAATGCAAAATGACATATGTTTTAATGTAAGACTTGATATTAAAAGTCTTAACAAAATCTTGGAAGGACTTTTTGGGAATGGAAAAGGAAATTTTGCTTATAGGAACAATACCTTGAGGCAAGAAAATTTAGTGTTAGTTCTTTAAATTTGACATTAAGATGTGTCAAGGACGTGTTGGTGATATGAGTATGTTGATATATACATAAATTAAATTGTATATTTATATGTATGTTGGTTATATAATTTAGTATATTCAAGTTAAGTGTATTGATAATAGACTTGCATGTTATTGGATTTTATTATCATTTTTAAAGTATTTTCGTATAACTTAAGGTCTGAGAAAAATATGAATGTATGAGTATTTTGTGAATCTTTCTCTCTAGGATGATATTGCTCAAATAGTGACATACCTGGAAGAGTAACATACCGCTCAAGCAATTGGTCATGATTACATGTATCAAACACTATTGATGGAGCAAAAATATAGATGTTCAAGTGAAGTGATATATGACTCAAGCGATATGATATATAGCTTAAGCAAAGGTTTGAAGCTTGAACGAGAGAGAGATTGTGACATTATCACGTTTCTAAAATATAAGTGATAACATGATCACTCAAAAGTTGAGTCTTAACAATGGTGTATGGATTTTTGAAATATGTGATACCATGCAATAATAATTAGCGCTCAAACGATAACATGATCACTCAAGCATGGGTAAAATGATGTATCTTATGCTTTTGAAAACTTGTATGTGATAAGACAAGAGCATTGCTTAAGTGTTACTAGGGATACTCAAGCGATGAATGCTTAAGCATGGAAAAAAATGTTTGAGCATGAGAGTGATAAAACCAATTATGTTATATTGAGTTATATCAATCAAACAATGTGAAATTGTTGAGGCAAGAAAGTCTTCCTCATTTGTAGGAAAGGTTGCTTAAGCAATACTAATGTTGAAGATTATAATTTACATGTTATGTTTTCGAATAACATACATAAATGTGTCTGCGCAATGATGTATGTATAATATGTTGACCTTCATGAGTGCAAGCCTTTATGAGTATATTGTCCTTGATGGGTGTGTTATGCTTTTTTAGGTATGTGCCGATGATACTTGATATGATATTGAGTTCCAATGATCATAGTATTAAACACCAAATTCAATAAGGAAAGAATATAGTTTATGTTTCACTAGTTCACATAGATAAGCTTTAGGTAGTGAGAAGTTAAAAATGTTATTGTTTTATCGTTTTTTTATAGCAAATGCAAGTAGTTACTTTAACATAAGAAACTGAGGTTGATTTTTATCATAATGGATGACTTCTTCCTGCACCTCCATAGCATCTTCCTGCACCTCCATAGTAAATGTTAAAATATAATTTTGACCTTTAAAAATATATTTTAAATCAATCATACCCTTCATCCCCATTCACTTGCGGATTGTAGAATCTGCAAGTCATTTGATTTTTCGAATGACTTTGTGGATTAAACAATTTGCAAGTCATTCGAGGTTTATACAATCTGCAATACTTCTTTATATACATCTATTATTACGGATTGTATAATCCGTAAGTTTCTATGATTTTCAAATTACTTACAGATTATACAATCCGTAACTCATGAATTCCTCATTTTAGACTTATGTATTGTACAATCCGTAAGTATATATCACTTATGGATTCTACAATCCGTAACTCATGTTCTAAGACTAATGACATTTATGTAACTTACTTATGTCTAAACTTGAAATATTAAAAATTATAGAGGTGCAAAAAGATACTATAGAGTTGCAAGAAGAAACAGTCATCATAATGTCTATGATGAGTAAGGTGTAAGCCTCTACTTGATTGTAGTTTTCTGAATAATGTTAAATGTGACAAAGAACTATTTCACTGAGATATGGTTAAGAATTGTTATATTTTAGTGGTGAAAATTGATTTAGATGTAATTTGTTATGGGTATATTATGTTGATAGTATGTATCTGTTTTACATGTATTAATGTACCTTATGTGTATATGAATTTGATTTATATTTTATTATTATCGAATTTTTGTAATGTTTTTTATCTTGTAAGACCCAACTTTTTTTTTAAGGAGGAATTCTAAAAAAGACTTATATCATTTATGTATAAGGATAACATTTGAATAAGTGTAAACCAATAAAAAAAATCAAATAAAACAAGTTTATATTGCTTCACTTAATTAAGTTGTGTTTAATTATTCTTCATCAATTTCAAAAAAGATTTCACGAACTAAATTAATTATAATAAATATAATTTTTTATTGCCAACTTTTATAATATTGCTTGATACGCTTTAAGACATTTAAATCTTTATATACCAAAATAGTTTTTCTAAAAAAGTCATTCACTCTCAACTCTCAAATAATCAACGTATCTTAAAAACAATAAAAAAAAAGTTAAAAAATGCTCAATAGACTGAATGTAATAAATAAGAATACAATACAATTTTTTTTATAAACATAACAAATATGTTTTGAATTTAAGTGTTTTATATCTTAAATAAGACTTTTCTCATGTAACTTATGTGTATAAATTCTTTTTAATTTGTGTCAAGTTTGTATTTTTGTTAATTCCTTGAGAAAAAGGAAAAAAAAAACAATAAATATATATAATTTATTTTTTGTCTTATACAATTTTAGTGTCACATTTGTATACTTCTTTATTGATGACTCAACATTTTCTTTAAATACAAGATATAAAGTAAAATTATATTTTATTTGTTATCTCATAACACTTTGGGAATTATAAAGTTAATCATATGTGTATTTAATAATGTAAAATATATTTGAATTTTTACTGATTTTTAGATTTTAATTGAACATTTTTTTTTGCAGAGATGATAAATTTTATAAGTAAGATGATTTTATGAAATCATTTCTCTTGAGTTGTGTTTACAAACAATCAAAAGAAAAAAAAAAGAAAAAAATTATAACAATAAAAAAGTATTAGTATTTGTTTTTTTTTTCGGGCAAATTTATGTCAAGCGGTGATAGATAATAAAAAGGTAAACTATAAATGGATTGAATAATAATATAAAGAATGACATAGAAAAATATAAGAAAAAGATATCGATTATTAAATAACTTTGTCAAAAAAGTTATTCCCATTAGGATATTAATACTAATATATAGTAGGTAAACTTTTTGATATTTTTTATTTTGTAATCTATAGTAATATATAATAATAAGCTTTATGTTTTTTTTTTTTCCTAAAATTTATATAACTAATATAAATATTTTAATTATTCAATTTTTATTTTATTAATATTTATTAAATATAGAAATTATTTATTCTAAATAAATAATTTTAAATTAAGTAAAATATAAAAAGATATTGTTCGAAGAATCCATCTCATAAACAATCTCTTCTTTTATCTTTTCAATCAAAAATTCTCTCTATCTTAGGGTTTTGTTTCAATACTTGTTTTTATAGGGTTTTCTCACCCCTTTTCGATCCCCAATTATCGTTCTCTAGGGTTTTCTCATCTCTAGGGTTCTCTAGTGCTTCTCTTTCACTTCCAATTTCAACGTCCTCGTTTTGATCCTTTTTAGGATCCTTCAATCTCACAAAAAGCGCGGTTCAATTTAGGCGTTTCTTCAATCTTAGGTCTAGTTTCGAGAATGCCCCCGAAAACGGCGAAACGTGGGTCCGCGTCGAGCGCCTCGAAGAGGGGTGGCAGAGGCGGCAGGGGAATTCCGAAGGGTGCGCAGAGCCAGCAGCACCATGAAGCTGTGGAAGAGGTAGTGAAGGTCGAGGAGAAACAACCCATCGTTGCTGAGGAGGAACCACCCAGGGCGGTGGAAGAAGAGAGCCCTGCGGTTGAAGAGAAACAGCTTGTGGTTGAAGAGAAAGAGTCTGTTGTGGTTGTCGAGGATAAGGATATTGATATGAACCAAATGGCTCCGGAGGCTGTGGAAGAAGCGTCCCATTTGGCTAATGGGTTGAGAGCGGTGAAAAGTAAGTATTTTCTTTTTTCTTTTCTTTAGGTTTTAATGATCAAGCCTTTTGGTTGGCTAATGTTTTTTGTTTTGTTTGGTTGAGGATTGTGGTGGTGTTGTAGTTTAGGTTTTTGGTTGTGATGCTGAGTTGAGTTTAAATGCATGGTAATCAAGGTTTTTAATTGTAAATGTGATTTTGGTTTCATTGTGATCCTTGATATTGTGAGACGATGGTGATCATTATTTTTATTTGCAATTGTGATTTTGGTTTTATTGCGATCCTTGATATTGCGAGAAATTGCAACAATTGCGACCACTGGGGCCATTTCTAGTTCCATCCCTTGTGCTGGGTGAAATTGGGGCAAGCAAATTTGGTCGCTGAAAAAGTGGGATGAATTTGCCTCAGTTTGCTCCGATCCTCGAAATTGGGACAAATGCAGCCACTAACAGTTGGGACAAATCAATGTAGCCGGCATGCAGTTGTAGTTCTGTTCTAATCCTTGATACTGGGTAAAATTGGGACATATGCTACTAATATGGCCGCACATGCCGCATAATAAACCCTGTATGAAATCATGGTCACAATAAATTGGTTTTTGAAACATTGCTCATAAGAATTTTGGGATTCTTTACTTGTGAAACTTTATGTTGTTTTGGCTGTTGTTTGGGCATGTTAATAATTTATTTTGATGGTAAATATGTGACATTCGATAGATGAGGGCCATGAGGTACGGAGGAAATGTAATCTGATAGTAATAAAGCTATTGGAGGAAGTATTTCTTTGATGTGTGTCTTTAAATGTTAGTAGTTGTTCTTTTGCCTCTCTTGTAGTTGTTGGAAATTGAGTTGGGGGGCTATTCAATGAGATGCATGTGCTTTGAAGGTGATAGTTTTTTGGTTCAAGATTTTTGAGTTCATGTATGTGCTAGTGTGCTGTGGTGGGAATAGTTCCAACCAGGAATGATGTGATTATGGAGTATGGACTATGCTAATTTAATAAGTACTATGGTGTTGGAGAAGTTTGTTCTGTTCTGATTTGAAACATCTTAAAATGTATTTTTGACAGACAATGAAGAGGAGGTTAAGGAATCAATAGATGAATATGAGAAAGATGAACGCTTAGATTTGGAGGATAATGATCCTGAGTATGAAGCTGAGGAGTATGGTGGAGTTGATTATGATGAGAAGGAAATTGAACAAGATGAGGGTCATGAGGTGGGCAATGAAGTAGAGGAAGAAGAGGCTGAAGATAATTTAGGTGAAGAAGAGGGTGATACAGGTGAGGAAGAAGTTGAAGATGTTCGTGACGAACTTGAGGGTGAAGAGGAGCATGAACATACTGGTGAGGAGCATGAGCACCCGGACTTTGCTGATGTGGATGACGAGGAACATCGAGAAGTTGTGAAGGAGAGGCGCAAGCGGAAAGAGTTTGAAGTTTTTGTTGGTGGCTTGGACAAGGATGCTACCGAGAGTGATTTGAGGAAGGTTTTTGGTGAAGTTGGGGTTGTTACAGAGGTCAGGCTGATGATGAATCCTCAGACTAAAAAGAACAAGGGATTTGCATTCTTGCGTTTTGAAACTGTGGAACAAGCTAAACGAGCTGTATCGGAGCTCAGAAATCCTGTGGTAATTTTCTTTATCTTCACCATGTTCGAGTTGACTAAAAGTGATTCTGTGTTAAATCACATTTTTATCATCGCATTTTCAGATTAATGGCAAACAATGTGGTGTTACTCCTAGTCAGGACAGTGATACCCTCTATTTGGGAAACATATGCAAGACATGGACAAAGGAAGCTGTAAGTTAATTTTTATTTTCTGAGTCTAATTTCTGAACTCAAACACCAAGTTGTGTTTGATAGTTATTTTCTTAATTCAAGTCTGCTGTGTTTTCTGATCAATGAAACTTCCGGTGCCAGTTAAAAGAGAAGCTGAAACATTATGGAGTTACCAATGTTGAGGATTTGACCTTGGTAGAAGATACTAATGATGAAGGAAAGAACCGTGGGTTTGCATTTTTAGAATTTTCCTCTCGTTCTGATGCTATGGATGCCTTTAAGCGACTGCAGAAGAGGGATGTTGTGTTTGGAGTTGATAAGCCTGCAAAAGTTTCCTTTGCAGATTCTTTTATTGACCCGGGTGATGAAATTATGGCGCAGGTATTTTCTAAATCCAGTTCCTTGGTTTAACCAGGGTTTTTCTACCAATCCTGTGTACCATGGTTCTCTGGCTTTGTTCAAGCATTTGGGTTGCTGTAAAAATGCTTCTGGGTTCCAACACTAAAAGTGGTTTCTTTTTTGGTTGTCTTTATTGTGGATTTTATTGTATTATTATTGCTACTTAGTTTTAAATTCTATTCACATTAGCTCAGCATTTTCCCACAATTTTCTGCGGGTTTGGTGATTGCAATGTCTTAGCTTGTGTAACATCAGTTTAAAGCTAAACTCTTTTTTTATATAAAAGAAGCTACTTGGGTTGCTTTTACGGTTGAACATTAAATTGCTAATAGTTCTGCAGATTTTGTTTAGTTTACTTCTTAAGGCTAGTCAGAGTGATACTTCTGTAGTTTGCTTTATTGTGAGTGGATAAACTATCCATATTGTGGTCTCTGGTATATAGATGCTAGTAGACCTCCAATTTACTGATAAAGTGTATTTATGTTGCAGGTTAAAACTGTGTTTATTGATGCATTACCTCCTTCATGGGATGAAGATTATGTCCGAGATCTTCTCAAGAAATATGGAGAGATTGAAAAGATTGAGCTAGCCAGGAACATGCCAGCTGCTCGTAGGAAGGATTATGGATTTGTTACATTCGGCACGCATGATGCTGCTGTAAAATGTGCTGATAGTATTACTGGCACAGAGTTGGGTGTAGGAGACAAGAAGGTCTGTCTTGGATATTAAATAAACTGCTTATATTTTTCAGTTAATTGGGGCATTTTACAATGCTTTTGCTTCTTTCAGGCAAAAGTTAGAGCGAGGTTGTCAAGACCACTTCAGAGAGGTCGTGGAAAACACATTAGTCGTGGTGAGTATCGTTCTGGTCGAGGATCTGGAATGATGACAAGGCCTTCATGGAGCCGACCTGCACCTCGTACTTTTAGTCGTGGTGCAAGAGGAGTTGGAAGTCGTGCTCCACCTGTCAGACCAGTTAGTGTGAGAGATAGACGCCCTGTCATGTCCATACCAGCAAGAAGTAGGCCAGTGCCTCCTCCATCTAGATCTTATGATAGGAGACCAGTTGGTATGTAGTATTCAGTTTTTTTTAATTGTACACTTGGTTTTAGTGATCATTTATTTCTCATGACAAAATAAATTATTGTATTTATCTTCTTAGCACCTGCATATCCAAAAAGTAGCATGAAGAGAGATTATAGTCGGCGTGAGGATATACCACCTCCAAGAAGTAGAGTTGCTGTAGATTATGGCTCAAGGGTGGCTTCTGAACGAAGACCATCTTACAGGGATTATCCTGCTCGTGGTCCTGGTCCTGGCTACTCTGAGCTCCCTAGAAGCACATCTCGGGCTGCACCTAGGAGGGGCTACGTGGATGATGGATATAGCCAAAGATTTGAGAGGCCTCCACCTCCACCTCCTCCCCATCTAAGTTACCGTGAAGGACGTCCCCGAGATTATGAAACTCTGTCTGGCTCAAAACGCGCTTACTCGGCTATAGTGAGTTTTATTTCTGTTTATAATTGCTCTTTTTGTAACTGGATGTTGTTCTCTAATTGTTGGATGAAATCATCACTTATAACTTTTGTTTTTCTAATCAGGATGATGTTCCTCCCCGATATGCTGATACTGGTGCTCGCCAATCAAGAGCTCGATTAGACTATGACTATGGTGGTAGTGCTTCACAGTATGGAGATGCTTATGGTGATAGGTTAGTTTTGTTTAATATTAAGGTTTTATGTTTTTCTTCATCCCTAAAATTATTGTCATGTAATTCATTTGATACTCGTGATTGTTAGACTTGGAAGATCCAGTATGGGATATGGTGGTAGCAGCAGAAGCTCTATGTCTGGTCAAGATTCACACGGGATGTATAGCAGTCGACAGGCCATGAGTTATGGAGGTGATCTATTAGCAATCAGTGTGATTTATTATTGTCTGCATCAGTATTTTGCTTCTTTTCTTACATTTTTAGAAGTGTTGCTTATCAGGTTCTTTTACTGGTGGTGATGTTGGTGGCTTGTACTCATCAAGTTATGGCAGTGATTACATTTCCCGTGGAAGTGATGTAATGATCCTGAGCTTTCTAAGTCTCTATAGGACATAGTGCTATATATAAGTGTATGGTTTTATTTTATTCTTATGTATTGTTTTTCCCATACTGCAGGTTGGTGGCAGCTCATATTCGTCAGTGTATTCAAGCAGGGGTGTGGGTGGTGGTAGCAGTTATATGGGTGGTGGCGGATCAGGATCTTATTATTAAGGTAAGTAATATGATAACTTATTGGGATTGCATTTTGCTGACTACATCAGGATGCATCCAATATAAGTGAATATTTTTTCTGAGAAATTTCTCTATCCTCGAAATAGCATCTCTAATTTTTTCCCAAGGGCTGGTGAAGGTTGCGCACTGTGGTTACCGTGAATTTATCTATGAACAGATCTGATAAAATAAAGTGGCTGCTGTAGGATGACCGTTGAAGCTTATGCACATTCTGATGCCTACAAATTTGGAGACAAAGGAACATTGCTATTTATAGCCTTTTTTGGAATTTGTTGCAAAATCTAGCTCTTGTCAACTCAAGCTATCCTGGGTCTTCTCTGGATGGATGTATTATCAGTACTTGAATTTGTGCTCTATGGGCTCAAGTTAATTAGAGATGGAAAAAGTATTGAGCAGTGATGTGTAATTAAACCCTGATTTATGAAATCATACTTGGATGGATACTATGAAAGATTTACCCACTGCTCCATCTTCCTTTTCATTTGGACTGAGACCAGGCTAGAGATGCTACTTGTTTGGTTAAGGCTTCATGGGTTTTTACCTGCTGAATTTATCAATAAGTTGGTTCTTTATTTTGAATCTCTAAAGAGATGTTTAGTTACTTTGGATGGATTACTTGTTTTTGCCGTGATTTGATCAGAACAGAAGTGAACTAATTAGTACTTTGTTGAGCTAGTAGTTATAAGAGCACTATCAGCAATTAATAAAGTCAAATGATTAGTTTATTGGGTTTTATTTGACTTGGTGTCATCCTAAGATAGTAAAAGCATATTGCACTGGTAATATTTGTTGCTGCTATGATTTGATACTTTTTGAGGTTTTTGTGCTGAGGGGGACTACTGGACAATGCTAAAGATGCTATGATATCTTTCCTTAGTTAACTTCGTTGATTTCCATAGATCATTTGTACACTGACATGGACCTCAGAAGATCAATTGCCTTTGCAATATCTTGGGGAAATGCTACAATCAAGAGATTAATAGAGTAGCAGATGAGGGTTAAGAATCACCTGTTACCGAGTTTCTGAAGTGGAATTAATTATTAAGGCTGGTTCATTATGCACCCCTGGTTGTTCCACCCTTTCTGCTTAATTGTAGCCAAACCCTATTCCTGAGGCAAAAGTTGACGAAGTTTTATGCTCGTGTAGATTTGGTTTTCGATATTGTTATATGTTTAAGACTGTAAGTGGGTGTTTCCAATTTCCGTATCATGTTAGTATTGGGTTTCAAAAACTACTTTTGTTAAGGCTCTCAAGGAACTGAAGCCATTGCCTACGGAATGGGGTATTGCCCAAGTATGTTTTATTGGTGGATTCGTTTAAGGCTTCAAAGCTTGTTAGGATTTGCGTTTTGGTAATTTAGATGGTTTTTCGTATAATTTTTGTTAGGATTAGAGTTTTGCTAAACCAGATGATTTATATCGTACAATTTGCTCATGCATATATAACATGGATTTCAGATTATTATCGTATGAAATATTCTTAGGTGTGAAGTTCAGAATTGTTAAGCATAAGAATTGCTCTCAAAGCGTGGCTTCTTACATTTAATTATTCTTTAGTTTGGTGAGTGAGGGTGGTTATCTACTAACCTAAGTTTTAGTTTCCAGTTTGTTCTCTTTCTCTCGGTGCAGGGTCTAAGATCTCTTCAAGCCGTTTGGTCACACTCTATGCATATGGTACTTTTTGTTTTTAATTTTTGGTTTGACGCTGGTTTTTGTAAATCAATGTTTTGTCGATTGCTCATGCATTGTTTCCATTGTAAACTCTGGTTAAACTAACGTGCTCGGCAGATTCCTGCTCATTGATGCATGTGTGCATATACTGATAACAAACATATTGTATAATTATAACTAAAGAAAACAAGGTTCTTAGAATTTAAAGTAGTCCTAGTTAGGTTTAAGATGACCCTGTGACATGTTTTTACTTCATTTCAATTTATCCTTTTAATTGTTGTTGGATAACTATATGCATATTACTTACTAGAAACTTCACGAGAATGAGAGATAATATATTGTTGCATCACTACGACATGTTTGCCAAATGCAGAATTTCCTACTAGAGGGAGAGATTATTTAGAAGCGTAAGAAAACGTAGCGCAACTAGGAATAGAATACCACAAATACGAAAAAAGTGAGAATAATTAAGGAACGAGGGTTAGGTGAAGGTGGTGAAGAGGGATAAGGAGAAGAAAGAACCAGAAGAGAAATATATTAGTTAAAGGTTGAGAAAAACAGATAAATAATTAACTTGAGAATTTTCCAAATACAAAAAGTTAAACAGAAATTGCCGTGGAGCATCTAAATATTTATGATCTAAGCTGAAATAAATTTGTGTTTAGCTAAAAAAAGGAGGTAGGGGAGGGGACGTTTTAACTTTTAAATCAAATTATACTTGCCATGCTATTATTTTCCATTAATCAAATTAATATTTGAATATGAAGTGATTTGTTCTCATTACCATAAATGTGAAAGGAGAAAAAAATGTGGGTGTCTTTAGGCAAATTTTCCTGTAAGAAATTTCGCACCACCCGGTTTTCTTGTGGAAAAGAAAATTTATCAAGTTAGAATTATTTGTTATACAATTTTGTGAATGAAAATTTAAGTTGACAATTCTTTTCCTTTTCGACGAATGCTGACGTGAAATTTTGAAAGCAGAAAAGAGAATGAAGAGCTTGTTTTCTGGTTGTATTCTCATATTTTTTATGTCCCTTTTCATGGAAAGCCGTAATTTTTTCAATTAAAATATTATTGCAACAATGATTGTTTGATTATCAGTGTTAATATACTGCGATTCTTTTATGAATTCAAAACCGACAAAATTGTTACATAACCATGGATAATAGAGAAGAGATTAAGGTATAATTTGCGTATAATTGACTTTCCTCAAATTTTGTATGTCAACATTTTCTTCAGAACATTTTTTAGTACCAATCCTTTGTCACGTTGATGAATAAAAAATTTATCAATGGGGTTCTCCCACAACCACACACTAGATAAAAAAAATTGCATCGTAATTGACTTTTATGAATTTTGTTTGGAAGAAAATCATGCTTAATAAGATTTCCGTATAGAAAATAGTTTGTGATTGTATTAAATATTCTGTTCTATTGCATCTATTCCGTTGTATCAGTGTTCATCAGCTACACAATCAATTATTTAGTGATGGTTTGATTATTAATTTAGGAAACTCCTACCACTTATGCTAAGTTGGGATTGGTTTACAACTTTTTGTCAATTCATGGGGTGACGAACAATGTTTCTTTCACAACATGAATTTATTTATTCTATAATTTAAATAGTATTGTCAGATTCAAATTCCGAACTCTCTTAATTAAAAAATCTTACTCAGTGAATAACCTATGTTCCTATATAAATATTATGCCAAAAATGTATACACACAAGTGTTGTATTCAGAATTTAAAGTTGTTTTGATTTGAATGGTGCTCACTGTCACTTAAAAGTATGGGCCACATGAATGAGACATGTTGACCAAAGCTTGCTTTTATAACAGATTCAAAATTTGTGATGCACAATTCTTGTAAACCCTAAGAAATTTGAATTGTGATCCACCATTTTAATTTTTGAGGTGGTGCTTTTATAATTACAATTTTTGTAATACATCATATTATGTATAATTTATTGAAGGCAATTTTATTGGCATCAGATAAAAATATTATGAATATATATATTCCGATTCAAACTCAAAATTACTGATTAAATTAAAATAATTCCGTGTTATATAATCTAAAATTATAAAATTGAAATTCTTTAATTTATGTTGTACCCATTCTCCATAAAACGTCCTTAATTCAAATGATATTAATTTATTCATTTTAACTAAGGTATGTTTGAGTATCGTGGATGAAAAAAATATATTGAAAAAGAGACCTTTTAAAGATAGTAAGTCAGATTTTTGACAAATATTATTCATCGAAAAAAAATTAGTAAATAATTTTTCCCATTGGAATAGTATATAATTTTTTGAAGCAGTCTTCACCCCACTTGATATAGTTGTCCAATTATTGCACATGTTGTTCATTGAAATTCTAAGAATTAGCACAACTGTGAATGACCACAAACTGTTCTCTCATACAAATATGAACCTCAGAATTACAGTATTTTATTTTCTGCTACCCCAATGCCAAACTGGCTCTATAGTCACAATTAATTATGGATCAAGAATTCAATACCCTCTACAGTTCTATAATAACTGCAGTTGGTGCAGTTCATAATCTCACCTTTCATTTTCGCCTTTAATACATTTTCATAGAGTTTTGGGATGCATGATTCAATAGAAAATTTTAGGAGGACAGTTCATCGTTTACATTTTTATATAAGAATTTGAAATATTTTATAATAAAATGTGTTATTTAAGTAAATTTTTTTACAGAAGTTAAAATTTTATGAGTAATTTGAATTTTTTTAAACTAAATAATTTTAAATTATATATGAATAATAAGAATTTAAAATTTATCATATTCTTATATTCTTATATTCATATATGTTTTCTTTTGTACTTTTTGCTCAAGTCAAATTTGATTGGAAATTAAGAATTTAATTAGTACTAAAATATTATTGGTTGAGATGATTATTTTTCAATTTATATTAATTAAGATTTTTTTATTGATACAAGTTATTTTTAATTTAAATTGATACAAGTTTCTTTTAATTTAAATTATTAATATTGATACAAGTTATTTTTATTGTAATTTTTATTTTTAATTTAAATTATTAGAAATATTTTTTTATTATAGATCACTACTATTATATTAGTTAGAGTTTTTATTTTTTTATTTTTAATGTTAACGAGTTAATTTTTGGCTAATGTGAATTAACTTTTTTTATTGATATTTATTGTAATTATTATGTTATTGATATTTCGTAATGATTATGTTTTATTATCTAACACTAATGTTAATTTTGTTAATATTTTCTTTTATTATTTTTCTAAGGTTAGTGAGGAAAATTTTCAATTAATGTAATTTAAGATTCTTTTTGATGTCAAGGAATTTTTTATCCAATGATCGAAAGCTCTCCAAGAAATTACTAATCAATTATACTGTAAAAATAATTTTAATTGTTGTGAGTATATCAACAAAAATAATCTCACTCATGTCGATTGAGAAATGACTTTGCCAATATCAATATCAGTTATAAACTGCGACTTAAAAAATAACATTAACGGAGATACTAAACAAAATAAGGAATATAGAAAATTTTAAATTATTAAAAATTGTTTAATATTTAGATAGTTTTTTTGTATGATGATAATTGAAATATTTTGTCTAAATGAAAAAAAAAATTAAAATTTAATAATTTTAAATTGCTTTATTTAAACTAAACATCCAAAAATAAAATAATTTAAAATAAGATTAATTTAAATTTAAGGTATTTAAATATTCCATAAATTATAAAATTCCTAGTCTAGGTAAGCGTAGTTTTAAGGGAATTGTAGATTCACTAAACTATTTATTTTGCCACAAATTTGTCTAGAAAGAAGAGCATTACTCCTTTTCCATGTCTTCAATAACCATAGATAGGTTGTGGTAACCTAAACGTGGATAAGAATGAAAAGTGTCAAACTATACGAAGAAAAAAAAAAAAGATTTAAGAAATTAAATAACTAGTATTTTAAAGCTGTCATTCTGAAAAGGATGTTACCCAACCACCATCCCAACTTTAGGGTTTGTCTTAGACCTAAGAACTCAGTCATAGCTCATATTTAGAAATTTCAACTTGTGGTACCAATCATTGATCTAATCTTCAGGAAACAATATACTTACAAATTATAAATGATTTTTCTTTTGCATAGACATGTATATTATATTAAAAAAATTAGAAAGTTAGTGAGACCAACTCCTTTCAAACGTGACAACATAGATCCATCCCAATTTAGTGAAAGACAAAACAAATAAATACATTAAGAATCTTAGTTCAAATGAAAAAACAAGCTCCTTCTTTGATTGCTTCATCTATTTTTTAAGTTTTTCTAAACTCTAAATCCTAAATCTTTTAAGGTTATTTTAATTTTTGAAAAATCACATTTGAAAAACCCAATTGATTCTATTGAAACTTAAAACAACACAATTTTAAAGAAGTTAAAATTGAAATATTAAGCCAAAAATAATTAAAATTAAAAAAATTTCAGACTTTGCTTGTGAGATTGTATTGAGACAAGTATGTCTAAAATACCAAATAGTATAAGAAACTTGGAAAGAACAAAATATATATATTAAAAAAAGTGAGAAGAAGAAAAAGTAAGAAGAATGAGAATAAAAAAAAGTAGTTTACTTTGCCAGTCTGTAATAGATTCACTACATTTACAACTAGTCAATGCATTGAGAAAAATGCAAGGAATAATGAATCAAACAGCTAGCTGTTGTTGCTGCTTTTGATGAGGAGATTCATCTTCATTGAAGCACAAGTGATGAGGCTTTAATGTTCTTCCTAAAGTTAGGGTGGAATCTGCAAAATTTAGCACCATTTCTCTTTGGAGATGGAGACAGTAGGCTTGGAAGGTTCCTGGGGTCACATTCAAGTGAAACCCTAAACCAAACAGAAAATCCAACTCAAGAAAATTCATCTCTATTTTTGTGATGCCCCCAACTTTGGCATAGTATGCATTGTTGTAGTACCTGAAAAATCATGCACAACAATAGAACATGAATTAGGTCAATGTCATGCAAAGTGTTTTTTCATGCAGAAATGTTTGGCATTATTTGTTTTTACCTTGTAACTCCATGTTCCAAAATTATATTACACAATTAATGAGAAAAAGATTAATTTCCATGAAATACTTATTTTCTTCTATTCATAAAATTAAATTTGAAACATTTTTTTAAATTAGTTCCAGTTGTACTCAAATAACAATTTGCTGGTGTCTTTAGAAGATTTAATAAGAACCACCTAATTATAAAACTAAGTGATTATGCCATGAAAAATAATTCTTCTCTAGTTACATTTTCAATAACACACTCTATTTATTTACCTACCTATATATATATATATATATTAAATAAGAGATATTTGCTGGATATGTGCAGTAAACTCATGGGATCACATGGGAGATTGTCTCTTCTCAATGGAAAGCCAGCCTGGCCATAGTGTTTTTCACAAACAATATTATATTTTTAAGGAAATATTGTTATCAAAATCACAAAACTTTACGTCAGAGAGAATTATAGAAGATTAAAAAACACCCCAAAAGGAAAAAGATATTTTTTTTGTAGACTACATTTCACAGAAATCTGGGGTTTTAAGACATTTAATTTTTGTCCTGGTGCTGAAATACTTCAAAATCTAGAACAAGAAAAATTCATGAGAAATGAACAGAAAACTGAAACTGTTTTGTAAACATTCTCAAAAATTAGACACAAACTCCATGATCATGCAATATCTACCAATTGTTTCTTCTCTAGAAACCCTTTTTCAAAGTTCTGAATGAAAAATTGATCATTAATAGAATGAAAAAAGATAGGATGAAACAAAACAAGCTAAGTATATCTAACTTATAACAAAAAACGAAAACAATTCCTTCTAAACAACCAAAGATTTCATCACTAGTTAACCTAGTTCTTAAGCACACATGAAAAAGTTTCAAAACCAAGAAAACTCAATCTGAAAAACTGTTTTCTTTTTCAGTTTCCACCAAGCCAAGAACATAACAATCATAGATTTTGCCAATCTCAACAACAAAGTGTTCTTCATTCACATGATCATTCCTTTGAAGCTGTCTATTGAGATGATGAGGAGGGAGAGAGACTCACATGTCATCCATGAATTTGGCAGCTACCATGACACTTGTGATCAACAATCTATGAACATTGAAGGAGTTGATAGGGAGAGAGGGTTGTCTCTGAGTGAAACGGTCGAGGTAGACATAGGCAACGATGAAGCATGAGGGGCTGCAATTGGCATACTTGAAGATTCTCTCAAGGTAGCTCTGAATTGAGATGTTTGGTCGTGTCAAGCCATGGAACACTGAGATCTTGTGCTGCTGTTCAAGCTGCAGCTGGTTGTGATCGTTTGACTCAGCCACCTTTTCCAGAATGGAGGAGAGGAAAGTGATCACCTTTGGCATCACACTTGGACTCTCCTCCTCTGCCATGAACACTCACAAGGGTTTGATGCAACAAATGTTTCAAATTTTCATGTGGGGTGTGTGTGTGTGTTTATATATATATATATATGTATAGCCAAATTTCTATACTATGCAATGAAAAGTTAGGTTAAAACCAACACGGTCCACCATATAGATAGATAGATAGATGAGTCCATTATTTAAAGTGTGTTGTTAGAAGTATGATTCCTAATGATGTGAGTGGAGAAACTTTTATTTGAAAAATGAGTTTTATTTTGGTGACATCTTAGTGAGGAAATAATTAGTGTTTGGCTGACTATTTAGAATATCATTGGTAAAAGGATATATATGTTGAAGGATATAATGAATATTCTCTTAAAAAAGCATTAATTAAGCCTTCATTTTTTTTTATATTTTGATATAATGAATGACTTGTTTTAATAAGTGTTTTTATTTTGTCCTCTTAACCTAAGTATTTGGTCCATGTGATGGACAAAATGTGCACACATATGAAAACAAGATGGTGCTCTTTTCTTTCACCTTTTTAATTGTGTGAATTTGGTTCCTTTATTCCTAGAATTTAATATCTCAATATTCTTATTATTTAATTTAGTTTGTCTATTAACCTTTCTTCCAATGCTTAACAAGAATTTTTATATATTTTTTTTAATTATGCAATTTTAGTTTAAGTAAAGTGTCAGATTAATATTCTTTAACTAATATTATGATATTGTATATAATTAGTGTAAAATTGCAAAATTAAAAGGTAGGTGGACTGAAATTGCAATTAATCTTATATATATATATATATTCATAGAGAGAGAGATTGTTAGAATAGGTACTTTTGTTGATGCAAAATGGCCCTATTAATTTAAATAATGCCTTGCAAGTTGGCACATAAGTGGTGGTATGTGTCCTTTTGGGCTATAAAAGTTTTGGGGTTTGAGTTGGGTAATGATTTTGATTTCCTCTTTAATTTCAAAACTTGACTTGTAAAAGAGGGAAGTGTGGTGCGTTTATTGGGGATTAATGTCCTTTTCTCCAAATTAATTAGTGGTCTAATTTCTTATTTGTGGTTAATTAATTTGTTTGTGACCATGGATGACATGTCACACCCTTTCATGTGATTACATGTGGGGAATTTGAGACTCTAGTGTAAAGGTCCCACTATTTTTAGACCCTTGCATGTGTTTTGATTCTAGTACAAGTGGGTTACATTACATGGATTTGCCATGTTGGTCCACACCATTATACTATACTATACTTTTGTTCTTTTATATATATATATATATTAAATAAAGGAAAACACCATAGAGGTGGTGCTTTTTGATCAAGATTGGTTCTTGTGACCCAAATAAATTCCAAAGCTTGAATGATGGTGTTCTTTTTGTGATAATATTTAAGGCTTTGGAAGGCATCCAACTTTGATAGATTAGATTTCTTTTGTAGATTTCGTTTCTAAAAGGTTAAGGTTAAATGATCTAGCATGTTTAGGAAAGATTGTTTTTAGATATTCAGTTTTTCTTTTTTTGGATGAAATATCTGTTTAATTTTTACCAGTATATTTAGAACAAATAAATGAAATATGTTAAAGAAAATATGGAATTTTTTAACTTGACAAATTCTTTCTCCTTTAGCTTCTTACATACTATTTTTCTTATGGAAAAACTAATATTTTGTTGAATTTAATTATTTTAAAGCCCCTTTTTAACATACTTACTCAAATAAAAACTGGTTTTAATTATAATTGATTATTAAAAAAAAAATTTCAATTATTGAAATAATTTTAATAGTCTCCACAATCTTCCCAAACGAAATCTCCACGAAATTACTTTTTTTTTTTTTAATTTTATAAAAACACACATGCTACACATTACGTACAATCAACCAGTGACTTTTTACTTTTTTATTCACAAAATTTGAACACGTATATAGAAATTTATATTAACTTACATTACCCTATTCAACTAATTGAGTTAAATTCGTTTATACTTTCTCAACCCTCATATTCTTAACCTAAAATTTGAATCTTACGGAAAACTATTTTTTTTTTTTTATAAAATATCACAAAATCAAATTAAAAAAACTGAAACTTACATTTATTTATATATTATAATTTGATTGTATATTTTAGTAAGTATAAGATTATTAACACATTCTCTCGCATTGAAAACTCATCATTTTAAACGTGAGAATAAAAGAAAACTTAATAACAAGTAATATAATAAATCTAATAATCTAATTAAGTTTTGACATCATATTATAAAAATAAATTTTAAATATAATTTGATCACATAAAACAAATTTGAAAAGGTGAGTGTCCCCACATATAATTTAATTTAACCATGTGAGATCTCCAACTTTATATATATATTTAAACATTAAATATAAACATATATTTATTAAAAATCGCTTCATCAAACACTAGTGAGAGGCTAATTAATGTTTTTCTATATCCAACCTGGTTAATTGTATTCTTGTCGTGTTGATTGGTACATAGCAACTACCCCTAATCTTGGGATAGCCTGAGAGGACCAATGATTCTGCCTCAAATCTAACATTAATTGAAGATATTCAAATGAAAATTTGGACACTTTATAAGAAGTTTGCAGAAAGAAACAAGAGGTAGAATGAGATGTATGCATTTTTGGCATAAGTACCAAGAAACAAAAACCTAGTTGGAACTATGGACTCTTATAATGGCAAAAATAGAGACACAAGAACCTTTGCAACGTGTGTTCCTTTGCATGTGGATCCAATCTAACGTGAGACAAAAGCAAAACACAGTGTCATGCACATTAATTGTGTAACTTGGTTTAAGAATGTAACCACTTCTACTTTGGTTAATCTCAGAAGGAAACTATTGTTTGGAAGTAGATGCTTGCTAATGAAGAAAGTAGTTTGTCATTGTCCAAACTATAGGGACAAAAACTAAACATGCATGTCCTGTGGTAAAAGCTATTCAAATTTATTTTATTAAAGTATTTTCAAAATTCCAACTACGTTCTATTAAAATAAGATTAGCAAATAAGTTTAGGTATTATCATTGCAATAAGAGATTACGTTTTGAAATTAAAATCACAATAAGTGATTAATGGTAAGTTGGAATAAGTTTCTCTATAAAAAAAAATTTATCAGGGAAAAATAAAAAATGAAATAAACTTTTTTTTTTGTAAGTAGTTTGTGTGAGCTAATTTGGAGAAAGTCTCACTTATGAATTTTATAAATTCATATTTTTAAATTTATGTATTAGTTAATTTTAATTTATTGAAAGAAGCGTTTCATTTTTTATTTTTATTTTTTCTTCTCTTAAAAATGTTTATGAAGAAACTTGTCTAAATATACCTTAAGTTAATAAACTACGATGGCATTAAATAATTAAATTTAACATGACAATAAATAATTAAATTCAGATACCAAAATAACATTAACTTCAAGGTAAGTTTTTTAATAATAAACTTAAAATGAGACAAATTATATTTTTAAGATTTTTGTAATTTAATATTTAAAAATTAATTACTAATAAATTATATTTTCGAAAACCAAAAAGCATTGATCAGAAGAAACTTAGTTTATATGTCTAATCTAGTATAATCTAGTATTTCCGTATTATTTTCAACAGCAGGTGAATGACGGTTATCTTGGTGTCAAATATGCAAATCAACCAAACCAACACTCTTTCTCCAATTGAACCAATAATGCATTTCCGGGTGTGAAGAAGAAGAAGATTATACATAACATAATTAAATAACGTAATTAAATAATAGAGATAAATATAACATAATATGATGGAGTAAAATTTAAATTCTATTTTTTAATATTATATCATAATTTAATCTATTTTAATATTACTTCTTGTCATACTATTGTTTGACTACTCACATTGACATCGAATATGGTTCGAGTATATCTCATTTGTTATTTGGTAATGACAATTTCTTATTCTTTTAGGAAAATGTTAAGTTAATGAAAGTAATGGCAAGATAAATATTTTGACCCAAATATGAGATATTTCATAGGTTCATTTTGTTTTGCACCCGATACTTTTCTTCTATACTCCATAAATATTAAAATTATAGCTTTGTTTTAGTTTAAACTTTTTGAATTTTGTAATAGTTCTCTAGGTTGTTGGAAGTTGTTATTTTCTGTCTAATGTTTGATGTATGATCGGGCTGTTTAAGTCACTCATTATTTGCTGCCCGGATTTATTATGGAATGGAATAAGAAGAGACAAAACAATGGAATGGAATAAGAAGAGACAAAACCTTCTTGTTTCTTGTTATATATAAAAATGTGAGTATAAAGGTTTAGGGTTTACAAATTTAATATTTTAAGGTTTTAGGCTAAAGGTGATGTTATTTTTTTAGGTGGGTTTGACTATTATCTTGTTCTTGTTTCATATTTTTAAGACATTTTCTCTTAAGTTTTCCCGCATTTTATCTTTAAAATTATATACTATCTTCTCAAATTTCGTACTCATCAACTAGTTTATAGTTTTTCGATTAGCATAAGGAATTTGTTGCGATAAAGATTGATGGAGAAATTGTGGCAGATGGAGATCCAGATATCACAAAAAAAACCACCTCACAGTTCACAAGAAACTTCTTGAATATTATTTTACTATATGAGCTGCCTTCTTCGAAGGAGAAATTGGCATAACATGTTGTTTGGACAATCCTTTTGACATGTTACAGAAATTGGAAAACAGTGGTAGAGTAAAGGAGCAATCATCCTTAGATTTTGGGCAATGTTTTTCCTAAACTTAATTTACATAGCAATTCTTACACGGTCATTGGCTTTTCGTGTGCCTGCATACTCAATATTGATGCTACTTTTGCTCTATTACGTTTTGGCATTTACAGAAGCAATGTCTGGCTCTAGTGTTATATGGAGTTCTGCTCAAATCTTTAGTCTTCTGTTTGGTTTTGGAGGGGCACTTGGCTTGATGCTGCTTACTGGGTCCATCATCATGGGGTAAAGTCAGGTGCCCAGTAAACATCATCAAGCCAAGTGCCCATCCAAAACCAAACAAAAGACTAAAGATTTAAGCAAAACTCCACATAACCCTAGAGCCAGACATTGTTTCTACTAATGCCAAAACATAATAGAGCAAAAATAGCATCAGGATTGAGTATGCATGCACACGAAAAGCTAATGATTGTGTAAGAATTGCTATGTAAATGAAGTTGAGGAAAAACATTGCATTCAATGTCAGTGGGAGAAACATAGAAAGTGCTTTTCCAAAATCTAGGGGTGATTGCTCCTTCACCTTACCACTGCTTTCCAATTTTTGTAACATGTCAAAAGGATTGCCCAAAGAATATGCTATGTCAATTTCTCCTCCGAAGAAGGCAACCCATATAGTAAAATAATATTCAGGAAGTTTCTTGTGAACTGTGAGGTGGCTTTTTTGTGATATATGGATCCCCATCTACCACATTTTCTCCATCAATCTTTATCGCAACAGATTCCTTATGCAGATAGAAAAATTATAAACTAGTTGGTGAGTAATAAATTTGAGAAGATAGTATATAATTTTAAAGATAAAATGCTGAAAAATTTAAGAAAAAATATATCAGAAATATGAAACAAGAACCAGATAAGAGTCGAACTCACCTAAGAAAATAACATTATCTTTAACCTAAAATCTTAAAATATTAAATTTGTAATTTTTTTATATGTTGCTTAACTTTATCATAATACTTAGACTCACATTTTTATATATAACAAGAAACAAAGAAGTTTGACTCTTCAGACATTTAAATATAGTGAAAGAATATGTTTTACCCTTCAAAATTGTATACAAATCTAAGTGACTTTTGTCATATTGTGTATTTTGTTGCATTTAAAAAAAAAAATCAATTTCTTTGCACTATAGGAAGATTAACCACCTACAAACTTAAATTGAAAATTTCAAATTGTTGTTGTTAACTTGTCAATTAGGATTAGCTTCTATTTATTTTTAATCCAAAACTAATGTGTAAAGAGATATTAAGAATCAATAAAAAATTTATAAGATATTAAAAAAAATTCAAAACAAACAAGAAGCACAAGAAAATAAAGATAAATTATCTTCAATTATATTTCGCTAAGCACCATCATGTAGGACTAATTTCAATTATATAACTTTCAAATAATCTGCAATAGACAAAGGTTGTGTATAGTTGACAATAATTTACTAATGATAATGAAAAGTACTAAAAATCATATTGTTATATATGAGTAAATAAAATGGCTTGTTACTAGTTAGTTTGTAAGTACCTTAGAAGTCTCCATATTTATATTAGTCGGGCCATAAGCAATATAATCTC
>Ga0099824_1001462_pt1 | contig 33276 bp, 19 predicted proteins | sample SiratrowhiteBW_FD_76837 | JGI IMG/M metagenome (GOLD analysis project Ga0099824, IMG submission 76837) | Root nodule microbial communities of legume samples collected from California, USA - Siratro white BW | ecosystem: Host-associated > Plants > Roots > Nodule | place: USA: California... | reverse complement strand
TTTGTAGTTTTAATGAAATTCATGCCTGTCAACACCCGATTTTGTTCGGGTAATCTTTTAAATTAAAGTATAATGATAAAAATAAATAAAGAAAAAAAGAATAATAATAAAAAAAAAAATAATAAATAATATAAAAATTAATGAAAAAATAATAAAAAAAAAAAAAAAAAATTTTTTCCTTCTTTAAAGAAATTTCATAATTTTTTTAAAACAATTGGAGGATTTTTTTTTTTTTTTTTTTTTTTTCTTTCTTTCAAAATTTAATAACTCACATTCATGATTTTCTGTGTATGAAAAGTAGTATTCCTTAAAAGAAGTTAACTTTTTAAGTAAACTTTAGTATTTCGAGAGACTAATATTAAAATCTTATTAAGGGGTATTCTAAATTAGGAAAAATAATTTTACTCTAACTTTACACTAATTTGTTTTTCATACCGACACAAACAAAACTTAGTAGAACAAGTGATGATTTCTTAGGTTGTCATGCAGTGCTAAATTCCTAGTTTTTTTATTGTCTGTTTGCATCAATTATCTGCACCTGCACTGTGTTAAGACACCTTTTTTCTGAAGCTATGTGACAAAACATTATAATAAAACCTTCAATCATAATAAAAAAACATTAAACATAAGATCATATGGTGGCATTGCTAGATATTATATTATAGAGGCAATGATTTACGTATGACAGCAAATAACGAAATTAACCTTAATAAAATGGCCCTAGCTGACCATTCTCAATCTTCATAACAGTAGAGTGCCGTAAAGACCAGGTTTCTAACTACACTATTTATTATAGAGTTTAACTGATATCATTCATTACACAGATTTAACTTTTTTCTGATATGGATAATTTACAATATGTTAAAGAAGCTCAATGACCATATTATAAGAAGATGTTTGCATAATTTTTTTAACTTAATTGTTATAAAGTTATAAACTTTGTGATGGTTAAATATGAGGGTGTAGAAATATTTTTACTTTACGGTGACATGAACAGTTTTCTGATTAGTTTATTGATTTTCAAAAGTGTGTCATGAAAACAACCTTTTTTATAGTAATGTGTTTTAGAGAATAATAATGACATGATAACTTTAGAAGAAAAGAAGTACCAAAATTTTTGTTTTGATCAACTGGTTTGCGTGGAGCCATTTTTTCCACTCTGACTGTCTGACCCGTGTGCTTTTGAAACAGGTTTTGCTTTGCTTCTTTGGCACTCTGCAACAATGTGTACAACCAAAGCCATTTGCTGCCATTTTTCACATCCATGATCTTTCAGTGATTTTCTTGTCTCTAAACAAATCCCTTTAAGCAAAAACACTCACTGTGTTTTTTTTTTTTTTGAAAGCTCAAGGCTTTTTGTTGCTAGTATCTACCCTTCATCCAATCACAAAGTCAATGCAACCATTTGACTGTGTTGCTCCTCCCATGTGGATCTGAGTCTCTTGCTTGCACCTCGCTCTCTTGGACGAAGCTTCTCTAAACCTTCCTGGCTCCACCTCCCCATAAATGCAACTTTTTTTTGTTATCTGTTTTTCGTGAGTTTCTCATCTGGGGTTGGATTGGTGCTGCTGATTGTGATGAACAGTTGAAAGAAAATCAAGGGTAAGTGTAAGTGTTGCATGAAGCCGTGAATTTTTCTTTTTGGATTAAACGGTTGCTTTTTAGCTTCTTTGATGTGAGTTTCTGAGAATGTTGAAATATTTGGTTTCATCATCAACTCTGAGGAGAGAAAAAAGAATGTCAATTTTTTAATCTGGGAAAGAAAAAATGGAGTGTGAATTACATAAATGTTTTGGCTTGCCAATGGATTCGTGGATACTATGATGATGGGTGATTAAAGTTGAAGTTTTTGGAATCATTTCTAAGATGGATCCTTTCAGTGGAGAATTACTTACAGATCTCCAACTCTCTTTCTGTGCTTGCTTCAAGAGTCCAATTGGAAACGTATGCAAATAGTTTAATTTTCATAGTTCTAGTGTGCTAATGATCGAGACTTCTTTTGTTTGTTTCTAGGTTGATCTAACTCCTCATTTTTGCTAGAATTGTTGTTTCGATGAGGACTAATTAATTAATTGCACATGTTTCAGTTGGACAAAAAACAAGCCTCATTTTTGTCTCATGTAGACAAAACTGAGATCCAAGAGGACAAGACCATGTAAGTGTTCTGAGATTTTAATAACAATTGTTGTTTATTTTGGATGTTAAAATATTACTAGCCTCCCAGTTTGTTGATGAAATTTCTGTGACAGAATATCCCCCTCAAGACTCAGTCATGTATAGACCCTTCATGACATGTGATGATCCAAAAGGGGTAGTTGAGTGTGGGGCTATAAGGAAATACAGGACCAGTTCTCAGAAAATGAAGGACAAGACAAAAACTAGGAGGCCGGCTGAGACATCATTGGCTAACAAACAAGACAAAGAGGAGAAGGTTTCAAAAGGATCCGCGGAAAGGTGTTTTGATCCATCATCCTTGCAGCTCATGGAGGTGTCTAGAGGGGCTCAAAGGTTGAACAACATGATTGATTCATGGTCTAGGGGTCTTAGGTATGATGGAAGTTCTGAAGATATAGCAAAAGATTTGCTAAAAGGGGCTCTTGACCTCCAAGAATCTCTACTAATGCTTCGCAAGGTGCAAGAAGCTTCACAACACATGGCTAGCTTGAAGAGAAGACAAAGTGGGAGACCTGAAGGAGGCAGATTTGATGCAATGCCGAGTGATGGAACTGCACATTGTGATCATTTTGGTGAACAAAGTTATCCAATGGGATTCCAAAGACGTTGGCCTTCAGCTGATGGTTCTTCAAGTAGTTGCACTGAGGAGCTTAAGAAAGTGATCAAGGAGAGCCTTGTTAGCCAAAACTTGTTCACTACCACTGAAGGGTTGGATTCAGCATCCACATTTCACTCTACAAACTCAAGCCAATCTTCTGGGGCTTGGAATGATAAGCTTTCTGATTCCTCTTTCTCACCTACAACTTCAAGGAGGGAAAGACGATCCAATCTGGTTGCCAAGCTGATGGGGTTAGAAGAAGCCCCTTCAAGATCATTTCCTGCTGTTGTACAGAAACAGCTGGAGAGTCCAAAGATTCTGAATCAGAAGAGACATGTGTTTGACATAGACATGCCTAAGGTGAGAAAAAATGTTGAGAAGGTTAATCTAGAACGTAAGATGACCTTGAAGGAAATTCTTGAGACTACTCATTTCAATGGACTTTTGAAGAAGAGTCCTGTGAGAGAGCCTAATGTTCAGGTCCATCATTCCATTGATCCACACTACAAACATTATGGTGATTTACCCCCTATTGTACTTATGAAACCTCGATGTACTCCATATCAGGAATGTGTGAACAGTTATGAGCATGTTGTTCCTCCAGAAAAGTTATCCCTTAGAAATCTAAAAGCAAAAGTTGCCCCTTCCAAAGTGTTCCAACCCAAGGAAGACTCAACCGTGGGGAAAAAAATGGAAGAACATGTATCCAAAAGGCTTGCCAAAGAGGAAAAAGCTAAGCTCCTCAGAGAGGTTGTGGAGTTGAAGGAAAAAGAAATCAAGCCTATTGAAAACGAGAAGGCTCCAGAAGGTAAGGTAAAACTGCCTAGTCATGTCAGTCACAAATCACATGTAAATGAAACTATTGATAGAAAGGCTAAGGTAAAGACCATTGCCACTAGTAGAAAGCTGTCAGAAAAGGAGGTTTCAAAATCCAAACTTCAACAAAAAAATCTTATCCCAGTAGTTGAGGTTCCGAAAGCCAAAGTTGTGACAAAGTCCCAAGAAGATCAAGCAGAAATCAGCTCTACAAGTACCAAGATTAGGAAGCCACAAAGTGGCTCCCGAACTGAAAAGAATGATATTCCCAGCAGAAAGAGCACTGTTTCAAATTCAAATACCATCTCAAAACCAAAGAGCCAAAAGATTAGTCATTCCAAGGAACAGAAAAAGAAACAGATGAAGAAGCAAAGGCCTGCTGTTGCTGAGCCTGAAGCAGCTAAACCAGTCGTAAGTTTGCTTTTGCTCTCATCTTTTTGTCTCTAGCGAATGTAACAGTATTGTGTATCATCTCTTAGACATTTGAGTTTGGTTAGTAATCCATGAATGAATCAAGGCCTTTAATCTGAACTCCAATTCATTGTTTCTCTGAACAGGATGAACAGTTAGGCCAAGAAGAAGCAATGAGTGTAGGTGTTTCTCATAAAGATGATTGCCCTGAGATTAGAATAATAACTACAATAACAGATCATCTTGCCATGGAGCATGAAGAAGTATATGCATCTGCAAATAAGATTAGAGGTAAATTTCTCTCAAGTTATCTTCAATGGTGCCACATGTTAACATTGTGAGAGCTTATGCATGTAATATTTTTTAAAAAGTTTGGATAACTTTAAACTCTTATAATGAACCATAAGTTTCTTCATGAGTCTTGACACGGAAGGTATATTCTTTTTCTTTCATTACAGAACTTTTTGAGCAAAACCAGAGTTCTTCTAGTGATGATTATTTGATGCTCAAATCTCAAAGTGAAAATGATGCCATTATTCTTGCTGAGAAAGCTCATGACAGTATCAACATCAGTGAAAGCTTCTGCAAGCCTGACAAAGAGAGTTCCGAGCTTAAATATTTGCTTCTAACAAGTCAACCATTTATTGAGCATGCAGAGAAGCTTCTCAATCTTGATGTTGACTCTCCCAAGCTCCTACCAAAAAGTGAAAGTAAGGAAATAGGCAATCTCATACTCTATTTGGACTGTGCAAATGAAGTCACAGAACGTAAAAGCCTTCAGGGATCACAATCAGTTAACCCTTTAACATTAACTTGTAAGGGGAATCCAAGATTGCACATTTCTTTGGAAAGGTTGGTTGATGAAATCTGTAATGCCATTGAACATCTAACATCTTACAGTGAAAAGCTAGCTTCAGATAATATATATGCAATGATGGAGAGAGATATAAAGGGTAGCAATGGACTGATAAATGGAATATGGAACTGGGGTTGGAGGCATGGATTTTCTGCAGATGAAGCTGAGCATGTTGTGACTGAAGTAGAGAATCTAGTTTTAGGTGGATTGATTGAAGAGGTAATTGTAAATTTATGATTACATATTTTGAGACCATGTTCTTAGATATCAGCATCTTCACCTTGTATATAAAAGACTCATTGAATTGATACAAGAAAGAAGAGTTGAACCCCTTGGCTGCAGAAAGTTGCATAATTTTGCTATGAATAACTTCTTTTCAGCATAGAATAATCATTCTATAATGCTTTCTTTGACCTTCCATACTAATATCAAGCTATTGGAAAATGTGGAAAAGAAATGGAATTTGTTGGTTGTAATCTTGAACTGAAGCTACTTTTGAAAATACTGATGATGAATGAAGATAAAAGAAACATGTTGACATTCTTTTTTCTATGCGGGTGCAGGAAGAAATCATAAGGTGTAAAGAGTAATTTCTATCCATCATATCTTCAGCTTATTCTGATAGAGCTTTGTATCATAAAAAATTACAAGCCTTATTACAAAGTTTGTACAGAATCGTAGTTGAGTTGAGGGATGAAATGTGTTTGTTAATATGCTAGATCTTTACACTACCAATAACACTATAAGAACAACCACTAGTAACACTAGGGTAGAGTTCCAAATGACGATTTCAAAAGAAGGATAACATGATCATGTTAAACATGAAAACCCTAAAAACCTAACGTTGTCCTTTTATGTTATTTATTTATACCTTTTAAATATTTTTTACTGAAATTTATAGTTATAGTAAATTTTTAAATTTTTTTCTAATAACTACGGTAAGGTTTTTAACTTTTTACTAAAACTTCAAGGTAAATAAAAAAAGTCTTTAAAAATTTTAAAAATGATTTCAAATCATAGTCATAAAGACTGAATATTTTTCAAGTGGTAAATTTTGATTATTTGAAAAAAAAAATGACTTAATTGTAAAGAATATAAGAGAAAATATTCTTCCGTTTTCTTCAATTTCATGATGAGAATGTTAAATTTACTTTTATATTATATAGGAAAAAAACACTTAATTCCCCTAAACTTTACCCCTTTTATAAATATCCCAAAGTTTAATTTTGTCTTAATTGGTACTTTCAAATTATATATATATATATATATATTAAATTTTAATTTTAATGTTGTTCCAATTAATTCTTAAACTTTATATTTTTTTAATAACCACCTAAATTTTCAATTTATTACAATTTTATAATAAAGTTAAAGTTCTAGGTGTTAGAAAAAATATAACATTTAAAGATCAATTAAAACAATTAAATTTGAGGATGTTTATTTGTAAATAGGATAAGGTTTGTGGATCAATTAAAACAAAACTAGAATTTGAAATTTCTATTTATAAAAAGAGTCAAGTTTAGGAAGGTTAAATGCTTCCCCCTATATTCTAAATTAAAATATAAAGTTTAGACAGTGAAATTCTCACTATTTCTATTCTCCCAATTAGACAGTTCAGATATTTTTCTAATATATATTTTAAACACTAGTGTTGCAACTAAGTAGATTTTTTTTGTAAAACATAATTTTAAAGGAATACTTATACTTATCAGTCTTATAGCAGTGACGATTCTAATTAGAAATGTGTCATTTGAATATTTAAAATTTTTATTTAATTTAAAATCTTTGTATTCCTTTTAAAAAAAATATATATTTTTAAGTTATATGATACACAAATATATTTATTATTTTTTAAAAAGTATTATGTATTTACATTCATAACACAATTAATTATACGAGCTCATATATATATATATATATATATATATATATAGAGGGAGAGAGAGAGGTTTAGATGAGATGTTTTTAGTAAAAAAAAGTACAAATGATGATCTAAATAAAAAGAGAGAGTACGCTTAGAATAACGCTGCGGTAATGAATTACACTTAAGATCACTACTTCTAAACCAAAAAAAAAAATAAAAAATATATATATACACTAAAATTCTAATATTAATTAATTACTTTATATACCATATGACATTTATTGAATGCATTATTTATTAGAAAAATTATCTAATTGTTTTAAAAAGTTAAATTCAGTTACCTATATAACTTAAATAAAAAGTAAAAATCAACTTGCATTTATCAGCATTATTTTTAAAATGACTTTCACATCAAATTAATTTATATTTTATTTAAAAAAAATACTTTCATATACCACCGCTTGTAGTGACTCCACTGAGCATCCTCTCTTCGATAATCTCCGACGTTAGCAGTTCTTACAATTTCAGATTGGCTAAAACACGTCACTCTGTTTGTTATAAAATTTGAATCCATTTTTTTGAAACAACAACAATAACACAACACAAATCTATAGTACACGGTTTCCATCATCATCTTCGTGAAAATGGCCTTTTGGCTTGTTTGGATGATGAAAACAAACCCCAAAATGTTCCCGTTCACTCTCTTTGTGCTGGCAAGAAAGTCATCATCATCATTGAGTAAACATAAGATTGCATAATATATATTATGCGCCTATTAAGGTTCATGATTCTCTGCAAGCAATTGTGATGATGATCCTCACCATTTAAAATTTTGATTTTAAGATAAAATGTGAAAGAATTATATGCAACAATCTTTCCAGTGAATCGGATGATGGCTACATGATATGCAATTTAAAATTCAACTCCGCCTAAACTGATTCCATCCTGGCAAAGCCAACTTAAGTGACACTCGTCCATAGATATATTTAGTGAAGTTGAAAATCAGAATCTTGAAAGCAAGCAAATTTACAAAGAAAAAGGTTTTAAAAATTATAGTACTATTTCACTCAACTGTCAAGAGCTGAACGCAAAACATCATCAAGATACTTCTCAGCATCAGCATACTGCCTGTTCTTATCCTCAATTGCTAAGGCAGCTAAAGCTTTATCCTGAACAATCCCAGCCAACATAAATATATGAATAAGCACAACACAGTTTTTATGCAGTCAAGAAATATAACAAATAGAAAGCATGTAAATATATGAATAAGCATGAATACCGGAGGCAAATCTTGGTAACTCCTCAAAGTATCAAGGATAGGCTTAGTTTTCTTTTCTAGCTCCTTTCTATGCTCAGCCATTTCAACCAAAACACTATGGCTAACCTCAGGGGTATAGCCTGCATGATTCAGCACCGCCTGCACCAAATGTTAATCAGCATGTAAAATATAAGATTCCGAAGTGTAAAAAAACATGACAATATCATACAGAGTAGAGTACAACAATTCAACGTTATTTATTAATGGTGGCAGGGGCATGGAAGTAAGCCAAAAAACCACCATAAATGTCCTAGGCTGCAGCCTATAACAAGAACACGTTGACTATAATAAAAAATAATAACATCATGTACAGTAAGCCAATTATCAAGATCTTGTATACAAAAAAGTGTACTAAAAGAAACTTCATAGTATAATTAACAAAAAATAATAAGGTATACAGATAACAAACCATAAACATAATACATAAGAAGAAATAAAATCGATCAAAAGAACACACACTGATAAACCACATACTAAGGGGCAATATCATAAACATTAATGCATAAAAAAGGATTTAACATTAATGCATAAAAAAGGCTTTAATGCGTATGGGATAATTCTTTTTTTCTTCAATGACTAAAGTTATCTGCTACTTTTAGTGATTGTTCACATTCACGTCCTTTTGTTTTCTCTATCTTCATCTCTCGTGCCCTAAAGATAAATACACATCCAATATCATATACATTCCAACCATATATTTCACCTCAAAGAAAGAGACAACATACCTTGTAGTTGGCACATTGTTGCACGTACTGTCTTTCTTTTGCAGCCATTACTTGTAAATTTGTTGCCCAACTCTCCATCTGAGCCTCACACGGAGTTACCTCATCCTCTAACTGAGCAAGTGTTCTGCATAAAAATTGATTCATGAACTTGACAAAATAACTGATAACAAAAGAGTGTAATGCCAAAAGGCTGAATATACTATCTAGGGTGATATTATGCAATGCAACAACATCTCAATTGTAGTAGGTGGAACAACCACATTAGGACCCAATTCTTAACATCAGCCAGAACGCAACCAAAACTTGCAAAGGTAAAACACACCATTAATACATAAAAGCACTCCATTCCATAGTCTTAAATTGCAGTCTGCAACATTGCAGTTTTGGAGGCTTCCACGACAACGCACCTGCATTTACGTACCTACAATCTTCTGTAATATTGAATATTGCAATTTAAAACCCTGTTTGACTCATTTGAAAATGTACCTTTTTAAATATGTCAGCCTGGCTATTGCCTTTCTAGTGTAATCAAGTAGAAGCTTGGATTCCTTGTTAACTTCAGCCCTTTTTTCCTCCACTCCAGTCTTCCTTAGTGAAATATCACCCATAGCTACAAGAAAGCTAAACACGGATTCCACGGATTCCAGGGTGAATTCAAATTTCAAATATTGATACAAACAAAACAATAATGGAGAAACCAAACAAAACCCACCTACTCATTTCAGTATCTCTTATATTCAACAAGTTGGCCACATTTGCTAGAACTTGTGCTAATGTAACCACATTGGAGGGCAGGCTCTCCTGCGCTAGGCCCACATTCTCCAAAATCTCCCTAATCCTCGCAGCTGCAAATAATCATCATCACCAAAGGATTTAAAGTTGACTAAGCTTAAATGTTGCCAAGGTTGAAATCTACAAATTTTAGTTAGATACATATAACTAATTCCACACTTCGTAACTGCCTCAATAAGTTTATGTGAGCTTTACCAAATTATGATGTCGAGACCAAAACCAATACCAACAACATCTATAGAAAATTTTCATTTTTTGGTGAATTACAAAACAGAATTTGAAATCCAACTAAAATCGCATCGTGATCACGCAATGTCTATGCTCAAATGATATTAATCTCAAGTCTTAAGATTATACAGATCAATCGTGATGTGATCAATTAATTAGAAAGATATACCGTCTACTGTTTATTTTATTTTAAAACAACACTCACTAGGACTGAGGATACTATCTGTCTCAATCAGCATATATCAGTGTCAAATATATTTTATAATAAAACAATCAAGAGCTAACAAGATAATCAAAGAATCTATTTGTTGACATAAAACGTTTTAATTTCTATCAGAAAAATATGTTATAAATTTTGAAAAACAAAATTGTGTTGTGTAATCAACAGAAATGTTCACATCTAAACTTTCTCTTTATTTATATATTTATTTTAGATAGTTGACTGAATTAAATTCTAAAACTAAACATAATGATCATGATCTCTCAGTCTCAATAACTTCAGATCAATGATCGTCAGTCTGCAATCTTAACCAGACTGTAGCCACATTCCCAAGAGAACTTGTGCCGACATCGACCTGCGACAAAGCCCCGCTCTTCAAATCTCCGGAATCCTCGCAGCTGCAAGGTTTTAAATCCCAACGCGTAACCACATTAGCACTCAAATTTGCCGGCAACCTCAGTAATCATGATCATTTTGCTGATTGGAAAAAAGAGAGAAACCCTAGCCATAACCCTAACTAGAAACAAATCATCATCACCACCATAATTTTCCACAATCCGTGGCCACAGCATCACAGTCTAGCCACTCCAATTGCAGTAGTACGCAATTTTCCACAATTGAAAACCACCGCCATTTTCTGAAGCTAAACCCTAAACGCTAAGAGTGACTGACCTTGGGATCGGTACTCGGAGGCCTTGAGGCGAAAATCGCGAGCTACGAGGCGCGCAGCCTCGTCTTTGGCTTTGGAAAGAGTGATGAGATGGTGCAAATGCGAGACGCTGCGCGGCGTGTATTCAAATTCCGGCACGGATTTCCCCGCGCCTTCGAACGTCTTCGCAAGCCACTCCTTCACTTCCGCCATAGCCTCTTTCTCGCTCATTCTTCTCTGAAACACACACACACACGATTTCAGATCAAATCGAATGAATCAAAACCGCAATTGAGTTCAACACATTTCAAATCTCTTCATCTAAACAAAGGAACCAACAAAAAACAAAAGCGTCTTACCTTCTTCTGAATCTAACGAATCAAACGCACTCTACCTTCGTCGTTTCAGTGGCGCGTGATTATGAACAAATTCTCCTCTATAATTTGAATTTATTTTGAACAGCATTGCAGAAAAGCTTTTTCTACTCCTTTTTTTAAATGCTAGTGGATTTATTTCTCGGATTAAAAATACAACAGAAATGTGAAAATGCAGAATTTCAATTTTGTTTTGAATTTTTGAGGATTTAAAAATGTTGTGAGAAACTGAAACTTACCCCAACTGTGAGTGTGTGAAAAAGGATAAATTAATTGATATTTATGTGATTCGAGAGTATAATATTTTTTTACTACTATTTATATTACTTATAATTGAGAGTTATTATGGTTTTTTTTTTTATGAATTAGACTCTTTAAATAGGTGTAATATAGTGATTAGTTGGTAAGGATTTGAATTCTCTTCTATTCATCCTTTTCAATAAATTACTAGAGAAAATATATGCAAACCGTGTATTTACATTTTTATTATATTAAAAAATCTATATAAATTTTTATTATTTTTATGAATAATTAAATAAAAGAACAAATAATACAATTTAAGATAAACATGTGTATATATAATTTTATAAAAATAATATTAAACAACTATATAACTGTTATTTAAAAAAGTTATTTAATTATTTTGAAATAAAAAATATATTCAAGTTATTTATTTTTTAAATAAATAAGTAAATTATTTTGTATTTATTAAAAGATAAAATTGTTTAATCAAGAAATAATATCAAAGAAAAATACTAAATAATGTATATCTTTATATAATGATATAAATAATTATTTATTACATTTATTATTAAATCTAAATTAAAATAAAAATCAAATGACACTCATAAGTTCCCCGATGTAATAATCTTTCTTTAAAAAAGAAGTTATTTAAGCTACTTTAACGTGATATTTTGATTTCATTATTTATTTTTGATATCATTTAATATTTAATATATATTATTATTTTATTTATATATAATATTTTATCACCAAAATATAGTGTCAAATAAAAATATAATATAATAAATAAAGTCAAATTAGTATTTTTTTAAATTTAATGATTTTTCTTTTTCTATTTTTCCTTTATTATATTTCTTTCTTTCAACAATGTCATCTATTTTTTAATAGTAAATAAGGTTGTGATCAAGACGAAAAAACAATATTTGTACTCGCGAATAGTTTTAGGTAAAATAACGGGTACTCTTATTTTAATAATTTATTTCTAGATAGAAAAAAAGATAAAATTATAGACTTTTTTAAAAAAAATACTTTTTTTTTTTACTTCTGGGAAATTAACGAAACAACTTGAATGATTGTTGACATCGAATTTGTATATGGCAAACAGGTCAAACAGAGTACAGTTCTATTTTTTTTAATACTTATCTATTTATTTATTAATATAGATTTATTTATTTTTACTATAGAGTAGTGTGACTTGTATACAGAGAGTCTTAGACTGGAAAATTCAAAGACAGATAGACTTAAAACATATTTTAAGAAAATAAAATTATTTATAATAAAAAAATAAAAAAAAAGAAACGAAGACCAAATGTGAATTACAGCTTTGGACTCTCCGAAGGACGCAAGGAAGAACGGAGAGTTTCAGAAACTTCAGAAAGGTTTTGCGTTTTAAGTTACCAAACGCCGTCGTTTAATGGGCGATGAAAAATCCTCCATGGCCATCACCACTAGAGACAGAGATCGAGAGCTTCTCATCCCCGTCGCCGACACCGCCGCCGCCGTCTCGCTTTCCCCCAAGCCGTCGTCTTCGTCGTCGTCCGCGCATCATGCTGGACGCGAGGTGATCTCTTCCTTCACTCTTTCCCATTTAGGGTTTTCAATTCACCACTACAATTCGTTTTCATTTCCCCTTTTTTATCCAATTCGCTCAACCTGGACTGTTTTGAACGTGTTGGGTTGGGGAATTTACTTTAAAGTTCATACTTTGACTTGGATTGAGGTTTTTTGGGGATCAACCAGTTAGGCATTGGGGAGTTAATAGTTTCTTGTTGAGAGCAGTGTGTGGCTTCAAGAGAATGAAGATTTAAGTGAATGATAGTCTGGGTTTGTTTCATGAATCATCGAATTGTATTCAAACTGAAAAGTGATAGTGAAATTGATGATAAAGTGAAGCTATCTAGTACTAACTAGCACAAGCTATATGTATATAATGGAGCAATAATTTCATTTTACACCTAAGTAGAAAGAAATTTAGGTGCATCTATTGGGTGTGAATATTTTTTTTTTTTTTGTGGTTTTGAATACCAAAGAGTTATAGATTGCATACGAGAATTTGCTATACCTTCTTAACTATTTGTCTGACAGATTGCTCTTTTTTTCCTGTTTCTGTCATTTTGTAGACTTTTTGCAAAGTTGTTAGAAGCTGGGCATCAAAAAAGTTCATGACTGGATGGTGCGTGATTCTGCTGTCCATCATTTTGATATTTAATCATTGATGCATGAGATGTATTGCATGTTCCTACAAATGATATTGTTCATGTTTCCTGAATGAATTTTCCTTGTGCATGCCTTGCATTCTTTGAGGTGTTGGTTTATTTTCATAATTTTTTATCTTCACTTTATTTGCACATGCATATTGTTGTTTTTGGTGTTGTATCGCAAAGGGGAAATTACAGAGCATAATAGTTGATTGCTGAATATTGGGAAGCTCTTACTTCTTTTCTCCATCACGGGAGGATATATATATTCCTGGTAATATTCCAGGAGTCCAAGTGATACCTTTCTCATTGGGAAATCTTAAATGACTGAAAATCCTGGGTTCTATATTCTGAAGACTGTAAATCTCATAATCACTTACTGAACACCAGATGCTATTATGCACTCTTTTATGACAATTCTCTACACAAGGACCGCAAAATTATGTAACAATCTCGTTACTGTCTTGTCGTTTTATTTAAATTAAATGGACGACATGATGAAGAAATAGATAGGTTTTTTGAGTCATTAATGATTATTTAATATGAATGCTTGCTCCTAAGAAAAATGTGTTCTGGTCAGTATATACCTCTCTCTGCTTGCACATATCTATTGTTTGCTGAATTATGTTTGGTTACCTTTATTTGTTTGGATCAGTGGTCACATTGTTCTTTTCTAATTTCCAAAGTCCTCTACTTATCTCACTGCTTTTTTTTGCAGTGTCATTCTCTTTCCAATTGCTATCACCTTCTATATAACTTGGTGGTTTATTCATTTTGTGGATGGATTTTTCTCTCCTATCTATGCTCAACTTGGAATTGATATTTTTGGTAAGTGCTTATGTTTTATGGTATTTCACAATTAACCTTTCCTTATTATGTAAAGATTGTAAAAAGTTCGTTTTATGCATCAACAACTCATTGTCTTGTGGCAGGAATTGTTTTAAGAAAATCATGTTTTTTAACTTGAGACTGCTAAGATTATGGTTATTTAGTATTCCATTGTCTTTGATGCATGTTTAAGTGAATTTATCTTTGTAATATAACTATATTTGTTGTTTTCTCTATTTTTTGGCCCAGGAGTGGGTTGGATTATTTAATTGAGCAGCAAAACTTTTTTCAATTGATTTTATTGTTTGAAACTTGTTAACATTATTTGCTAATACTTGGTCAGGTCTGGGATTCATAACTTCCATAACTTTCATTTTCTTGGTTGGGGTTTTCATGTCATCATGGTTGGGTGCATCTGTCCTGGGCCTTGGGGAGTGGTTTATCAAGCGAATGCCACTTGTTCGTCATATTTATAATGCCTCCAAACAGATCAGTGCTGCTATCTCTCCAGGTACGTGTTTGCCAACATGTAGCTCTTAACTGTTATAATGGTATGGATGAGAACAGTTTATGCTAACGTGCATATTGTCACAGATCAAAATACACAAGCCTTCAAAGAAGTTGCCATCATCCGGCATCCACGTATAGGAGAATATGCATTTGGGTTCATCACCTCGTCAGTTACCCTTCAGGTATCTGAAAACTTCAATGTTTGGAGTATTTTAAGTTGAGAACATTTATTTGCACCATTTCTTGAGTCTGAGTTTAATTATGATACCCCGGTTTTACATAGTGTCATTCCTTGCATCTATGATCCCATTATCTTAATACTGTACATACAATAAGCTATAGGAAGATTTCAGTATTGGTAAGCATATGATGCTTCGAGTTTGATAAGACTGGTTTACGGTCAATTCATGATGATATCTGTGTTTTTAAAAATTTTACACAGCATTGCGTGTTGGAATTGAATAATTTTTTAATAATTTTTTTTTACAGAACTATTCTGGAGACGAGGAGTTATGCTGTGTCTATGTTCCTACAAATCATCTCTATATCGGTGATATATTTCTAGTCAACACCAAAGATGTCATTAGGCCAAACTTGTCAGTTCGAGAAGGAATTGGTAAGTGATTCTTTTACATTTACTTTAAGTCTCAAATTATAGAGGCCAAAGCAGGCTTATTTATTTTGCACTGTAGTAATGTAGTTATATTACAAAGATAGTTTGTTTACCAAATCCCCTTCCGTGTGTAATTTGTTTTTCCTGGGATATGAACTACTCTTCAAGATTCATCTCTAAAAGGCATAATAGTAAGAATAATGAAGAAGAATAACAATAACTCATTCCACTCTAGCTTCAACCTATGCGATGCTTGAATTTATTGGAAATTGAAGAACTGTTGCTTCTTGATTGTCATCATTGTTATGATAATAATTCATGCCGCTCTAGTCTCAAAATATGGTTGAATTTGTTTGGAAATTGCAGAAATTGTTGTTTCGGGAGGCATGTCAATGCCACAGATCCTATCAACGATTGATTCACGCATCATACCAGGGGAAATAAGTAGAATAAACAGTATCTGAGAGTGAAGAACAAAGTAGTTATTCATGTTTCTGTTCCTTGGTGTCATATGAAGCCATCAGAATGACAATGCAATCAATGTGTTGCAGATGCCAGTATTGAATTTACGTGATTGATTGCTGAGAAAGTGAGAGACTCTGATGGCTTGTGTAACATTGGTTTGTGTAAGAATGTAGAGTTTAGCATTGATTTGGCAACCATACAAAATTCTATTCTGTGCTTGGATTCTCGAATTTTCACCTGTGTATATTGTACTGCTTCTCCACTTGTTATAGCAATTCAATTTTGTAGCTCTCAGTGATGGTTTTCAACTTAATACAGGATTTCTGTGTTATCATTAAGATTGAATCTGCACAAAAGACAAGAACAAAAGATGCAAAGTATTGTCCTATAATTTTATAAAACTTCATTTTAATCTCTTTGCTCAAACGGTTAAAGCTCAAATGCTTAATGAATTACAATTTGTTTGAGTTTGTCTCAACATTTGCAAAAATTAAATCATTTCAATTATTAACAATAAGGATACTCAATTGTTGAAATGATCGATTATAACTGAAACTATTTTTGTTTTCATAAGGTTTTTGAAAATTGATTTTAAGATAATCAATTTTGTTTGAATGCAACAAAAAAAATTTCTTAGAAATTATGAAACTAAAAGTAAAAAAGTTGTTTAGAAATAATCATAGGTTATAAGTCTTCAGATGCAAGAAAATAAATTTGTTTAGAAAAAAATGACCAATTTCAATTATTCTCTCAAATACATAGCTTATTGTCCAGCAATTACATATTTTACTTTTCATAATTTTTATTTGTAAAACAAAACCTATTGTCTATTAGTAGAGAGACTAGAAAGACTAACTTTTCTTTCAACTGTCTCAATTGTTATTTATATATCTCTTTATTCATTAAATATACTCTCTTATCTCTTCATTTTTTACACCAAAAAATAGGCTTTATATAAAAATCATATAAACCCTATTTTTCACTGTCTTCAATTTTCTTTAAATATTTGATCTATTTTATCTCCTTTTATTTTCTCTATTAATACTATTAATACATGTGGTTGAAGTATATCAAATGTTAAACACAATTGATTTACCTCATTTACAATTGATTTGAATTTGTGGGAATAAGTTTAGAATCTTGTAGATATTGTGAGTTAATAGAAATGAAAATCATGTGTTTATTTATTTTTGGAGTTGATTTATTGTATATATGAGTAAACTCTTAGAGTTTGTGAAGTGGTTATATTGATTTAGGGTTTAGTTAATCAATTTGGAACTGGATTAGTGAGAACATGAACTTTTGAATTGTCAAGTGAGATTTCGAGTACAAAATAATTAAGTTAGAAAATTATTAAAGTTTTGAATAAAGTTACTTTTATTTAGCTTTGATTATAAAAAAATGTGAATTTGAGATAATTTTGTAAATTTTTGTTTTTGGTGTACTTTTTTTAAGGGAAGGATTTATACTCAGACAAAAATAAATTATATAAAGTTTATTCTTTCAAATTTTCTCGCTTCAGTAATATGTTAAAATAGAATATCTAACTTTCAAGCGAGAGATTTTTCATTCAAAGGAGAAAACAAAGAATATCCAAATAAGACTTATGGGATTAATTCTTTATATGAGTTGAATGTTTTATATATTTTGGACTATGTTATGTGTATATATTATTAATTAATTATGATTAATTTATGTATGGATATATTGATATATTTAATTGAATTATTATATAATAATCGAGATCTTTTTATTTCACGGATAATCTATTATCAAGTAAATTAACATATCTACTAATGAAAAGTAAGAGAGGATTTCAATATTCAATGTATAAAGATATCGATTAAATTCCTGACATTAATTTATAAATATGTTGTTGATAAAAATTTAAAATAAATCAAATATTAATATGTAATAAAATAGATTTAACATGTCTATTCTATTATGTATCTAATTATTAAATTGATTATATATGTATGGAGGTACTTTACATATACATGTATGCAGGTATTTTGTGTTACAACACGCTACATATATTATATTTAATTGTAGGTTAACTTATTTTCTCAATTAGTTATAGAAAATTAGTAGATTTTATGCTATAATATATTTGATACAACAACCTATATTATTGTTGGTTTTCCTTATAATTCTAACCAACATGCTCAACGCTGTAATTAAATGTCACTGATAAAAATCCAAAGTGTTTTTCATTTGAAATTTAAATTTATAATTATATGGGAAGTTTAATCCATTTAATTTATTTTTAAATTTTTATGTTACAGTTAACAGCAATTAATAATAATTCTCTTACAGTAATGAGAAGAACATCAGAAGATCACACAAACCATTATACTGAAAATATGACTCATTATGAACTGAAAATGAACAGATTAACCAAACAACTCAAATCATTGTTGACATCAAATTGGGACAAAAAATATAATAATTTTTATTTCTATTTTTTAATATAGGCTTAATTGGAACTGGGTGTGACTTGTATTCGTAAAGTCAGAGTGGAATATTCAAAAAAGACAGATATAATTAAAATATATTTTAAGAAAAGAAAAGAAAAATAAATAAATAAATAAAAAAGAAAGCGAGGACCAAATGTGAATTGAGGCTTTGAACTCTCCGAAGGACACAACAGAGAAAGAAGTTTCAGAATTTTCAGAAAAGAGGTTTTGCGTTCTGAGTTTCGCGTTTTGAGTTCTCAAACGGCGTCGTTTCATGGGCGCTGAAAAATCCTCCATGGCCATCACCACCAGAGACAGAGATCGGGAGCTTCTCATCCCTGTCGCCGCCGTCGAAGGCACCGCCGCCCCTTCCTCCATGCCGTCGTCGTCCTCTTCTTCGTCGTTGCCTTCCCCGCATCATGCTGGACGAGAGGTGATCTCTTTATCTACCCTCTCCCAATTTGGGGTTTCGATTAACCATCACAATTCATTTTCGCTTCCTCTTTTTTTCCGCAATTCGCTCAATCTGGTCTTTTGTGAATGTATTGGGGTGGAGGATTTACTTGAAAGCTTCTTTCTTGACTTGAATTGAGGTTTCTTTGGGATGAACCTCTTAGGGATTGGGGAATCAATGATTTCTTCGTCAAAAGAGCAGTGTGTAGCTTTAATAGAATGGAGATTTAAGTAGGTGCTAATCTGAGTTTGTATCTTGAATCATCAAATCAAATTGTATTCAAAATAAAAAAGGGTAGCAAAATTGGCAATGAATGAAGTGAAGCTATGTAGTGCTAATTATTGTAAGCTGTATAATGGAGCAATAATTTAGTTTTGCGTAAGTAAAAAGAAATTATGTAGTTGCATATATTGGAGGGATGAACGTTCTCTTTTTGTTTTTGTGGTTTGAATACCGAAGAAGAGTTGTTGTGTTCTTTTAGTTGCAACTTGCATGTGAGAATTTGCTATGCCTTCATAAGTATTTGTCTGACAGATTACTATTTTATTTGGTTGTTTCTGTCATTTGTAGACTTTTTACAAAGTTATTAGAAGCTGGGCATCAAAAAAGTTCATGTCAGGATGGTACGTAGTTCTTCTGTCCAACATCTTGATAAGCATCGTTATATGATGTGTATTGCATGGTTATATGATATGTATTGCATGCTCTTGGATATGATCTTGTGTATTTTTCCTGAATGAATTTTCCTTTCGCATGCCTTGTATTCTTTGATGTGGTGCTTCTCTTTTTCTTGATTTTTTTATCTGCACTTTGTCTTCTGGCATCTTGTTGTTTATGGTGTTTCATTACAAACGAAAAGTTACAAAAGCATGTTAGGGGAGAGTATATATTCACAGTAGTATCCAAAGAGTCCAACTGATACTTCTTTTTTAATTGGCAAATCCTAATTGAATGAACATCCCAGGTTTTATAATCTAGAGACTTTAAATCTCCAAATCAGTTACTGGACACCAGTTACTGTCATGCACTCTTTTACAAGAATTCTCAACATAGTATGACAAAAGTATGTAGCAATCTCATTCGTATGTCATCACTTTGATTAAAATTAAAATGATAACATGATGGAGAACTAGATAAACTTTAAGTCATCCATGATGATTTAATAGTGGATACTTGCTCCTAGAAGAATATTTGTTCTTGTCTAGTATACCATTTTCTGCTTGCACATATGGTTTGCTGAATTATGATTGGTTTACCTTGTTTGGATCATTGCTCTCTTTGTCCTTTTCAAATTCCCAAGGTCATTCATTTCTTTTGTTGTTTAATTGGTGATATCTCACTGCTTGTTCTTTTGCAGTGTCATTCTCTTTCCAATTGCTATCACCTTCTATATAACATGGTGGTTTATTCATTTTGTGGATGGATTTTTCTCTCCTATCTATGCTCAACTTGGAATTGATGTTTTTGGTAAGTGCTTATGTTTTATGGTATTTCACAATTAACCTTTACTCATGTAAAGATTATAACAAAGTTCAATTTTTGGCTTGAACAGCTCATTTTGTCTTGTGGCAGGGCTTTCCTAATAAAATCATATATTTTTCACTAAAAGCTGTTAAAATTATGGCTACTTGGTATTCTGTTTTCTTTGATGCATATTAAATGATTTTATATTCATAATATTCTTTTCCTTGGACTAGCTTGGACTATTTAAAGCTGAAGTGTTCAATAGAGCAACAAAACTATTTTTTATTTTATTTTTTTATTTTTTACAGCATGTTGACATTATTGGCTAATCTTTGGTCAGGTCTTGGATTCATAACTTCCATAACTTTCATCTTCTTGGTTGGGGTTTTCATGTCATCATGGTTGGGTGCATCTGTCTTGGGTCTTGGGGAGTGGTTTATCAAGCGAATGCCACTTGTTCGTCATATTTATAATGCCTCCAAGCAGATTAGTGCAGCTATTTCTCCAGGTGTGTTTGCCAATATCTAACTCTTCATTGTGATAATGGTATGAATGAAATATTGGATGAGAACAGCTTATGCTAACATGCATATTTTCACAGATCAAAATACACAAGCATTCAAAGAAGTAGCCATCATTCGACATCCACGTATTGGAGAATATGCATTTGGATTTATCACCTCGTTTGTTACCCTTCAGGTCTATATATAAAACTTCAATGTTTTTTGGTAGATTTTAGGTTCAGAACATTTACTTGCATCAATGTTTGAATCAGATTCTCATTATGTTCCCTGCAGTTACTACTTTAATTAGTAGTTTAATGTCACTCATAGAGTAATTTTAGTTATTTTCTGATGGTGATGTAGCAGTTTAGTAAAGAATTGTTGACTTATTTTACTGCTTCAGGCTTGTCCATACTCATAGGATGCTAATCTTTATTTTGCGTGGTTGAGATGCATGTTCAGTGAACAAAAAAAGTTTGTACAACCAATTCCTGTTTGGCTTGGTTTCATATATAATAGAGTTATTATTTTTCATTAATGGCCATCTATTTATGAATAAGAGCTCTTACGTTGGCTGAGTTGATTACAATTGCTCTCTAGTGCCCTTCTTTAAATCCATGATCCTTTATGCTGATGTTGTTTTTTATTTAGATTTTCGCATTTTTTATGTGCCTTTTCAATTAATTGTGTATTTAAAGTTGTACAGGTGTTTTTGGGAGAATTTCTCCATAAACACTTTGAGAAAAAGAAAATTTTAAGGTAGCTTCTCCATTTTTTTTTTCCCTTTTCTCCTATAAGTGTTTATGGAGAAGCTCATCCAAACAAGTATATACAATAAGTTAAAGGAAAGTTTTCATAAAGCTAAGCATACAATGATTTGAGTTTGATGGAACTAGTTTATGGTCAACCGTTGATGATTACACGTGTTTATGAAGATTTGGCACAGCATTGCATGTTGAAATTAATCTTTTTTAATAATATTCTTTTTACAGAACTATTCTGGAGATGAGCAGTTATGTTGTGTCTATGTTCCTACAAATCATCTTTATATCGGTGATATATTTCTTGTCAGCACCAAAGATGTCATTAGACCAAACCTGTCCGTTCGTGAAGGAATTGGTGAGTTATTCTTTTATAATTACTCGAACTCTCAATTTATAGAAGTCAAAACAGACATATTATCTTGCAATGTGGTGATGTGGTTATATTACAATAATTCGTTCCATTCTAGTTTTAGTGAATGCTTGAATTTGTTTGGAAATTGCAGAAACTATTTCACCACTATTATCATTTTCATTGTTATGATAATAATTCATTCTTCTCTAGCTTCATCATATGCTTGAATTTGTTTAAAATTTTCAGAAATTGTTGTTTCGGGAGGCATGTCAATGCCACAAATCCTATCAACGATTGATTCACTCATGATACCAGGGGAAATAAGTAGAATCATCAGAAGCTGAGAGTGAAGAGCATATAGATGTTCATTTTTACCTGTGTATAATGTACTGGTTTTCCACTTGTTATAGCAATTCATTTTTTGCAGTGCTTATTAATTGATGACTTTCAACTTAATGTAGTGTTTCTTTCTATGCTCTTATCATTAACCAACTAACTAATCAATCTGCTACCAAACCTCGTTAGCAGACTGTAAATTAAGCTTTACTTTGCACCAAAGTTAAATCAAAAAGTTAAAAGTTATTGTGCTGCAATTTTCAGTGTGCCAATAGAAGGGTGTGTATCTGCAGAAGTTTATATAGTCCTCTAATGAAACTTTTGAAGCTATTTTTTAAAATAAATTGCCATTTATTGTAATTTAAACAAAAAAAAAAAAGAAAAAAAGAAGAAGAGGAGTTTCCTACATTGTAATGACTTTTGTGTGAAAAACATAAAATAAAAGAAAAATAATCATATGTTTTTTAGGTTGTAAAAGAATGTTTATGCGTACATTCAATAAGATATATACCAAATTCCTACTTTTAACTTATATATTATATTTATTCTTTATTAAATTTTCTTCAATATATCGCGTAAAAAATAAAATAACTACAAAAAATAAGATGTGAAAATATAAATTCCACTGTAATAAACTATTTTAAAAATAATACTTACATGTAATTTAGACGATAAAACTAAAAGTGACTAAATTATATGATGATATTATAAATATCTTTGGTACAAGTATGTAATAAAATTTGAGTATTTCATAAATAAAAATTACATATGTGATTATAAATTCAGATTGGAAAGGACTGATTATTTTCAAAATTGTATCTAAAATTCAACCCAATTCAATTAAAACTTCTTATTTCAACTTTTAGCTTATTTGGATTTTGATTTGGTAATCCAACTTTTACACTTCCCAATTACTCGCTTATAATTATAATTTTTCGTCATCTCTTATTTTCTATTAAACAAATACATATTTTAAATTCGTATCGGAAATAAAAAGAATTGAGTATCTCAACTTTGTTATACTTATTTAAATCTTATACAAAAAAAAAATAAAAAATACAAGTACGCAAATGAGGAACAACAACCATATATTTTTTTTACAATATTTTTATTGCTCTTATAAACTAATAGTTTAATTAAGGTTAAAAACATAAAAGAATAAATGCACAACTGAATTTCTCCCATCTTTATTTTTTTTAAGAAAATTTTTAAATGTGCTTGTGTAAGCAACACCAACTCATATACTCCAATACCAAAAATTTAAGCAACCGTGTTTAGCATTAATAAATCCTCTTAAGCACTCTCATTATAGTACTTTTACATTAAAAAAGTTATAATTACTTTTTTTCTAAACTTATATTAATTAAGTATTTCTTAATGAGTGTATTATACTTTTTTCGTATCTTTAAATTGAGGAAATGAAAAAGAACAGAACATGCAGTGGCAGTACATGGAAGTGTGTATCTGAAAAGCACAAAACGTCGTCGTTTCCAGTTATCAAATTCTTTCTGCAAATACTGTATCTTTATCCCACACGACACACCTCACAGCACAAACTTCCTTAACCCAACAGCTGTGAATGTTTCACAATCAATCACTCTGTTCTGTCTCATTCCCAAACCCTCTTCTTATGTGTTCTCTCTCACTTTCCCCATCACCCAAATTCTCCACCACCTTCTTCCCTACCCACAACTTTTTCTCTCAACATTTTCCGATTCCCTCATCCGGGCACCGCTAAATTTCCCATCTTGCTGCCGGAATTTCATCTGGGTCATTTTTTTTCAGTTCGCCACCATGATGCACGCGAAGACCGACTCCGATGTCACCAGCATGGACACGTCGTCGTCGCCGAAACGCGCCGTGTACTACGTGCAGAGTCCCTCGCGGGACTCTCACGACGGCGACAAGTCCTCGACAATGCACGCCACGCCGGCGTGCAACAGCCCCGTGGACTCGCCCTCGCACCACTCCTTCGGCCACCACTCCAGGGCGTCCTCTTCGAGCCGAGTGTCGGGGTCCTTCAACATTGCCACGTGGGGGAGGAAAGGGAACCGGAAGCGTGCCGGCGAGAAAGGGTGGCCGGAGTGCAAGGTGATTGAGGAAGAGGAAGGGTATGGTGGAGAGAGAAAAGGGTTGTCTAGAAGGACTCAGATCTTCGTTGGGGTTGTTGGGTTTGCCTTGATTTTCTGTGTGTTTTGTTTGATCATTGCTGGTGTTGCCAGGCATTTCACAGTTCGTGTCAGTGTTAAGGTACAGCCAGGGAGTGACATGGAATATCGGTGCTTTTTTCTTTATGTTCAAGAATATTGCCACTTGCTTTAGTTTAATTTTAAATTCAGTAAATAAATGCATGGTGGACTTTGAACGTGTGTATTATAATTTATAATAATGTATGCTTTTCAGTTTTGTGTTAATTAGAGAAAAGATCTGTTAGTGTTTGTCTAGTGTAGTTAGTAGAAGGAATCGGTTATTGTATGTATTTTTCAGCAGGGTTGGGACCAAAGAGGGTTCACTCTAACAGAAGGATTAGTCTCTTGTAACATGATAAACTAATTATTTGTTGAAAGAGATACTAGAGTTTAGTGTCTGATATGCTTTAAATAGAACTAATTTGGATTTAGGGTGATGTTTGAGAGAAAAAGGAATATTGAATGAGGCACTCATGTGGTGTGATTTGTGAAACTGAGACTAGACTTGGGATCTGTTAGGAGCAAAGTACATTTAGGAGAGAAATAAGAAAAATAAAATGAATTTAGTTATCTGTATTAACATATCCTTAATGGTTAAAAGTCATAGTCTCATAGCATATAGTCCAAGAATTGTTTGGAACAAAAAGTCACCGGATTTGACTAACTGGAATTATGGAAATGTGAAAGAAATTTTGTGTATAGGTTTTATGTCATCCCATATATCTACCATAAGTTATTAATGAACTTTCAATTCTACCTAACCTACTCTTTCTTTGCAGAGTTTGACACTACACAACTTCTACTTTGGAGAAGGGGCAGACCCTACAGGAGTACCAAGCAAGATGCTGACAGTAAATTGCTCAGTGAGAATTAAAGTGCATAACCCTGCAACGTTTTTTGGCATTCATGTGAGCTCTAAGGAAGTAAATCTTATGTATTCAGAGATTGCTATTGCAACTGGTGAGGTAAGAAAATAAACTTTAATATCCAAGACTGGCCACTAAAGGGTTTGTTTGAGAGTAATGCTATAGTTTGCTTCTAGTGTTGATTATGACCACCACTCTTAACATGTTTACATACACATTGCTGCAGCTGAAGAAGCAATATCTAGGGAGAAAGGGTACACGGATTGTGTCTGTGAATCTGCAAGGAAGCAAGGTTCCTTTGTATGGTGCTGGTGCAAGTTTAACTGGGTTGGTGGACAATGGAAAAGTACCAGTGACTCTTGTGTTTGAAATTAGATCAATAGGGAATGTTGTTGGGAAGTTGGTGAGGTCTAAACATAGAAGGCCTGTGTCTTGCTCAGTGACTATTGATTCCCACAACAATGGACCCATCAAACTAAAAGAGAATGCATGCACATACAATTGAGTGGTTTTAACCAGTTTCTTGTGTGCCTTTTAAATTCGTTATGATGTATTTGGCGTGAGACAAGTAATAGGGTGAAAGAAATACTATAGTTTGTATTATAGAAAGCTTTGGTGGTACAATTTTGGGGGACATGAGATTTGAAAATTAGTTTCTTGTAATACTATAATCTCTTCCCACTTATTGCCATCTATTATATCCGCCATTGGCTCGTGATTTTTTTAAATCTCTGATTTAAAAAGTCCAAGAGGACAAGATTGGCATGTGGAACAATTAAGAGTAAATTAAACTAACAATACATGAAATTTAGGGAAATTATACACAATAAAAATAAAAGTTACTGTCAATTTTTGTATTTAGTAGGAATTAAAATACCTTATAGAAAAGAAATTAAAATCCAATAAACTTAAATTCTCTTGTTTAAATAAAACATTTGAAAAATAAAAAAATAAAATGAAAATCTATTTAAATTCAATATATATTTGAATTTTCTAGAAAGTTTTGAAATTATCTGTCGGAGGTTATATTATTTTGGATTACTTTTTCTAAATGCACTAAAATTGTTTTATGAATTTGGCAATCTGAAAATATGAACAATTTTTGGAAGAGAACGTTAGTATTGAAATTTATCGTCTTACGTTATAGAATGTAGAATGAGAAATATAGAATAAGGGAATTATACACTAAACCCTCGCTTCAGTTCAGATGGTGGAATAACCACCAGTAAAAACCTGTTGTCATTTTTTTATAAAAAAAAGTCAAATTTAAATTCGATTTTTTCTTTACTTACGTGACAATAGCATTTGTGGTGATCCAGTTCATACCAAGCTCAATCTCCATAGCCTTCAATAACTGAATTTGTCTATTTCACATACGCATACGCAAACACAAACAGGCACAAACTGCTCTGTTTAATATTCTAGGGCATAGCTATCCTAACTTTATCTAGCCGCCTAGAGGGGGGAAATAATAAAAAACCAAGTGAACATTCTCACCCAAAACTTGGTGTCAAAAAAGCATGTACTCACCACTACCAAACAGTGACAAATCTGAGGCAAAAGATCAAGGAGAATCAAACAAACTGATAAACTGAAACATATTCAGAAGATCCAGAACTAATCTCCCAAATTCTTCGTCTCCCCACATCTAAGGAAGCTAATATTAGTTACATCACAAAGTACATAACACCAGCAACTAATACATTCCTCCAATTCTATCGCGTCCCATACCACGCCTATCATCTCTTCCACGGCTGACAAAAGTATCTCGACGATAATCTTTAGGTGGTAGGCCTCCTCTTATTGGAGAGCGGCTTCTCTCTCTCACATCACGAGCCCAACGACCATTACGATGGTGAGGAAGGGAAGGCATAAGAGGTGCAGGGGGTGACACTGGCCTCCTTTCAAATGCTTTCCTTTCATCAGGGAACCCATCTCTTCCACGGTCTCTGTTATCCCAGTCCAGTGGAGGTGGTCTATCAAACTTGTTTCTCCCCCTGTAGGCATCTTCTATGTAATCCATTCGCTCTCTACGGACATGGGGGTCTGGAAACCTGCTTTCTTGCCTGAGGGGTGGCAGAGCAGATCCATAGTCTCTAGGGCCATCCCTTGCCAGCCCACGAAGAGGGGATCTATAGCCATTCAAAGGCCTTTCAGGAGAGCGGTCAATGGGAGGTCCAGGATAGCGTCTAGGAGGAGCGTGAAGTGGTGGAGGTGCAGGATAAGCCCTTCGAGGACTTCTAGCAGGCGCATTGCGAGATCTATTACAGCTGTTGCAATGGTCACGCCTTGCAAAGTTAAGATTACCACACCTGCAAAATACAAGAAATTATCTCCAGTCTCCACAAAATGACTCTAGCTATTTGGATATTTAACAACCCAGAATTCTAAATTTTAAAACCCACAATCAAAACTAATTCCAATAATGAATTGCACACTTACAAAGGATCGGGACAGAACCAGTCTCCCTCTCTAGGACGCACATTGGGATTATTTCTTCCATTGCCTTCACCTCTAGCAAGTCCAGAAACAAATCCATGCCCATCAAAAGCTCTACCCATTGGCCTGCCACCTACCCTAGCTCTACCATACGGAGGTGAAGGGTCTCTATATCTTCCTGGATCTCGCCCACCGCCATATCCACGGCTTCGTGAGAGGTAATTATAATCAGAACCAAAACGGTGATCTGCATCTCTTCGGTGGACTGGAGATGAGGAACCTGCACGAATTCTATATCCTGGGAAAACAAAGACAGCAAAGTTTGAGAATAAGTGACTTACAGGAAGTGTGGTAAAATTCAGCATTGCAATCTACAGTAGAATCCAATAATATTGTGACCATGCAACTGTCATAATCAGTTTGATATTCCAAAGGGGAAGGCTATCCCCACACAGGGCTCCTCCTCCTCATAGATATGAAAATTAAAAAGTGTGAAGAGCGCAGGAAGTTCAGATCATAACAGCTTCAATGTCACTTCCAAACACCAGATCCATATTACCCTAAAGCAAACAAGTTCTATGAGCAAGATTTCCCACTCATAAGTTACTCCCTTTATATTGTTGATACCAATTCTTTCCATCTCTGATTGCTACCAAAATATAGTTAAATAAACAAATCATGGAACCTAACAATCTGAAATATCAAATCCAAATTCAAATTTCAGAGCAACAACCTAGGCAGTGCAGTATATATAAGAGCCCAGTTCAACTCCTGGTTAAAGGTACGCACTAACCCTAATAAAACAAATCCAAATGAATCATGATAAACAATGGACCAACGTCATGTGACCCTTTGGAAAGTTATTAAACTCGGGCACAAGATCAAAATGTATGCCACAAGGATATAACCACCAACACACACCACCAGCGCGTGAATAATCACAAACTTTAATGCCTTGCTCCAATCAACCACTTGCTGGACTCTTTTTGGAACCATTACTATTAGTATATGCTATGACAGCCAAAAGAAGATTTGAGCAATACAGCTGACCAGTTTGCAGAACATCATACAGAAGATTGGCTCAGGCAGATAAACCCCATTGAAGCCATCTACAATGATGCCAGCAACCAATTCACCCTTTTTGGGGATATGCTATGGCCCCGGGTAACTTCAAAACAACAGGAGAAAGAAATTGGACAAAAAGTGTATTCCTAAGAAGATATGCATCCCTTTTTCTGTACCATGTCGGTGTCCTCAATTCAATCAATGGATCAACATGACCAAAAATACTAAGGATTCAGCAGAAGCTATGCAACCATGTGAGATAACAGAAGTTCTTAAACTTCAATTGTGGAATTACTACACTGGAAAGAAGCCTTCCATGTTGTAAACAAAGAAAATCTGAATCATCCCTAATTAACCACCCAATGAAAAAACACCCATAGAAACAAAAATGACAACCACCAGCCGAAAACAATCATTGCAAGGACTATTCCAAAAGTAACCCAGTATCTGGAATTGAAATAACCTGGAGTTCAATACCAAAATAACCAAATATAACCAATAATCTATGAAGTTATCATCAGTAAACATTGTCTTTCCGAAATGTCAGGTCAACTCCCGTAAAAGTAGCAAATAAGCAATCCACCCACCCACAAAAACGTCTTCTGGCAGAACCTAGAAATACCAACCAACCATTGGCTATAACTGCAGGTTATTCACCAAAACCGATTTGTAATAGGCAGTTTCGGTCTCCTATAGAAGCTATACATTCACTTGTAAAATATTACTATTCTGGAAAGCAGCCTTCCATGCTGTCAACAAAGAGCCATCTGAATTACTCCTAACCAAGCAACCAAATAATTAAAACCCATAGAAACTAAAATACAACCAGCAGCAAAAAACTATCATTGCAACGACTATTCCAGAAGTAACCCAATATCTCTGAAATGGAATAACCAGGAGTCCAATAACACAAACCAAATATAACCAATAACACTAGGAAGTTATCATCAGTAAACATTATCTTTCCAAAACGTCAGGTCAGCTTCCCCAAGAATATCAAATTAGAAATTCACCCACCCCAATAAACACATCTTGTGGCAGGGCCGGATATACCAGCCAAGATAGGTTATAACCATAACCTATTCACCAAAACAATGTGGTCAGTTTCAGCCCCCTACGAGTCCTGTAACCATATTGATGTTCTAGCACATTGCCCACACTGTACCTTGTCTGTCAATAACTTCAAATTGTATCTCAGATTGCTTTAAACTCAGCATTACCTTAACTTTGACAGATATTCCGAACCAAACACATGACCGTGACTCAACTAGCCAAATGAGAACCCATGCAACAGATTCTGTGCTGCAAAAGCCCCCACAAGTTTGTGTAGAATGAATTATTTCAATCATCCAACTCACTTATTAACCCTTTTATATTATAAAAATCTCAGAACATGATCCATAGCGGAGTTCATGGTAACATGCCTTCCAGAAGGCCCAAGATCTTGCACGCAACATCAGAGCTGTAACACATAAATGCAAATTTTATTCACTGTAGACACTCCATAATCGATAGGAGAGCCATATGTGGACAATTACACAATGAATACACAGCAAGAGCTGACAAAAAACTCGCATCTGTATAGATACAGTAGGTGAAAAGCAAAAAAGAGAAAGAAAACACGAAATGGCAGTTTCCATCTCACCAAACCCCAAAAAATCAAATATAACAAATTCAAGTAACCAATTCAACATCAAAATTAAGATTTCACCAAAACAAACTTCACTGACGTTGGTTGAGAAAAATTGCTTATTTCCCAAATTTTTTCTTAGAAATCAGGCTTCCTGCAAATTCAATTAGACTAAACACGCACTTCAAAACTTACAACTAAAACCAGAAAAGTATTTTCGGGTATTCTCACAGTTCGTTGTTTATCAGTGAAAAAAAAAAACGGCTAAATGATCGGTGTTATCGATGGTATCAGTGAAAAAAAAAAACGGCTAAATGATCGGTGTTATCGATAGTCAAGTTCATAACCCAATCGGATCCCAATATTTCAATGCCTAACACACAACAATATAAAGGTTCTAGTATTTTAAGATGCAGCAAAAAGGGAAAACAATATATACACAACAGCAAAGCCCTGTCCCACCGGGTGAGATTAGCTACATGGATCACTCATCGCGCCCTTCCGCTGAATCGAAAACGATGTATATAGCTCAAAGAAAAAACATAACCAAACATGCGACAAACTCACCCAATTTTCACAGCTTTCAATCATTACTCCATTTTCCATCATACCACATTCTTTTATTCTTTTCACAAACGAATTCAACAGCAGCAAGGCTCATAAACCGACAAAGCAAGTTTTCAAGAAAATTTTAAAAACCTAACTCAATCATCGGTGTCACCAGGCAATAGAGACGAAAGAGGAAACAAACCAGGTTCGTCGGGATATCGATCGGACCGAGAATAGGGAGGAGGAGGATCGCGGTGGAGTTCGCCGGGCTCGAAATCGGCGGCTCGACCACCGGCGGCGGCCTCTGTGTGGGAGGGGCGCACGACAAGGCTGCTCAACAGAGGCTGGTGGTGATGCGGCGGCGCTTGGTCCTTGTCCCTCGAAGAAGCCATTATGATAACTCTCTGCAAACTGCGTAAAAGGTTATTATAGCTTTTTTTCGATTATGATCTATCTGTTTCTCTTCAACATATAAACCCTAGATTCATTAGATGCAATAATTAACCATTGGTGTTTATTATATTTTCAATTGAAATCACACAAAACCACAATTTTTTTTTTTCTAAATCTTCTTTTTTCCCCTCTTTAAGGAGTCAAATTTTTTAAATTTAATTTTTTATTAAAATAAAATATAAATAATTTGATTATTTTATTTATGAATTTAATTGTAACAGTTAAGATTTGTTTGAAGTGAAAATTAGATTTAAAATAAAAGTATACAAAGTTTAATTGTTTGAATTAAAAAATAAAAATAAAAATATAAAAATTTATAAATAATATAAGATATGTAATTGATAAAATAACTTTTTTAATATATAAAATTATAATTATAATTAATTTAAAATAAAATATAATTAATTTATTAGATACAATTGATAAAATATTATTATTTTAATTAAAAAATTATAAAAATATCAATTATTTTAATATTAAAATTAAAATGACAAATTAAACTATTATTAATAATATTATTATTATTTTATAAATTTATTTTAATTATTAAATAATTTCTTATTTTTATTATTATAATTATTATTTATGATTTATTATTATTTACAGTTTTTAAAATTAATAAAAAAAATTATATAATAAAAATAATGGAAAATATCGTTTTTTCTTTACATCTTTCCAACTATATTAAGAATGTATGCGCACAAAATTTCTTTCATTTCTAATTTTAAATTAATTTTATACATATCGAATTTTAAGGTTATATAATTTTATTTTACAAGTGAATGTCCTTTTATATAGGATAAATGTGTTGTTCATCACTATTATCTTAAAATGCTTTTGACAATATTTTTAAATATTAAAAGAGGTGAGCGAATATACTTTTTCTATTTTTAACTTTGTGATATTAATAATCATCTTTTCACTTTTTTAAGTATATCATTTTTTTATATTCTTCATCTTCTTTTATATGAGACTTCACCCTTTTATGAATGTAGACATTTTTCTTCTCTATTTAATATGCATTATAGTTAGATTTTTTTAGAGTGACAATTATAACAATGACACATTCAAATTTAACTACAAGTGTAATTAGTTTATTTGTGTCATGTCTTTATAAAATTCAGAAAAAAAATAATCTAAACTCTAATACAAGAATACTATTTTTTATTATTTTATTCTTAAAAACCAAGATTTAAATAAAAAAATCTATAAATTAAGACTGAATTCAAGCATATAAATTACAATTTTTATACATAAAATCAAGAACAAATAATAATTTAATTAACTAAATAAATCTGAACAATTAGCAATTGAATTTACAAAATTCAAAGAAGAAAAAAGTCTTAAACTTCGATTAAAAATACTGTTTTATTTACTATTTTACTCTTACAAAACAAGATTAAAGACTAAATTAAAAAAAATTATATTTTATACAAAATAAAAAATTTTACACTTAAAAGTAAGAACAAAGCTATAATTTGATTATTTAAATATATCTCAGCAATTCGCAATTGAATAATTTCATGCATTTATTTATTATAAAAATCACAAGTTCTTACAGACAAGCATTCATGTACACTTAATCCGTGTAAGCAACTCTTTACACTAGTAGAAAACTAGACTTTAACGTCCCTTTATTAAGACGGTTAAATCAGGAAACGACGTTGTCAAAAACGCGGTATCATTTTTGTAAATAAATGAACATAACAACGTCGGTTCAAGTAAATAACCGTCATTGATGTATTTATAAAAAAAAAATCAAATTTTAAAATTTTTAAAAAGGCGCTTCATTCCCACATCGGTTATGAGCTACAACCGACGTGGGATTTTGAAATTAGGGCACCATCCATGTCGGTTCTGGGCTCTTAACCGA
>Ga0099824_1001458_pt1 | contig 33308 bp, 20 predicted proteins | sample SiratrowhiteBW_FD_76837 | JGI IMG/M metagenome (GOLD analysis project Ga0099824, IMG submission 76837) | Root nodule microbial communities of legume samples collected from California, USA - Siratro white BW | ecosystem: Host-associated > Plants > Roots > Nodule | place: USA: California... | reverse complement strand
TTTGTAGAAAAAAAATTTAAAAAATTAATTTATTTCTATTGTTTTTAAAAAAAAAAAAAAAAAAAAAAGATCTAGAGTGGCCGTCACATTATGAGATGTCTAACTACACTTTCAAAGATAGAACGTTTTTCTGTAAATAAACAAAGATAAATATGCCTACTTCTAAAATGTCAAAGAACGAATTTTAGACTTTTGTTCTTCTTTTTTGTAGTGATGCCAATAGTAGTTATACGTTAAAATTTAACTATTTGTTTTTTGTTGTTGAAAAAATGGAAGGAAGAAAGTGATATAAGTTGAGTTGCTTGATTAAGAAAAACAGAGTAAAAATATTTTTGAAAACAGAATTATTTGTTCTATTGTTTTTCAACTACTTTTATGATTTTTTTTCTTTCTCTGTTCGTTTATTTTTATTCTTATTCAATCTAATATCTAATTTTTTTCTAAAAAAAATAATTTATAAATAATTGTATTGCTAATAAAACCCCTTGTCAAAGGATATATATTGTGTAATATAATATTATTATTTTTATAACTTAAAAAAATAAAATAAGGATTTTAAATACTACTTTAAAGTTAATAATAAAAGTTCCTAATATTATTAAATTTAAGTTATTACAAAATTTTAAAAATTATACCAAAAGTTTCTATAAATTATTTTTAGCTTTTAAGTTATTATTTAAGAAAAAAAAAATTTATAAACAAATTTATAGCTCGCTTCAATCAGAAACGATAACCTTTTTTCGCTTTATTTCATGCTCTTCACAAATGAAGAACATCCAAATGCAAAACTCCAGATTTTTGTTTATAGTTAATCGTATTTTTGTCTAACTAGTTTTGATAGAAGCAATTATTATAATTATATAATTTAATTTGTCAAATATACTATTAATCAAATAATATACATTAATTAATAGATACTCGAGAAATAAATTGTTATTGAAATATCTAAAAAAGACTTTAATTAATATATATAACTAAAACTGAAAAACTAAAGTAACAAAATTACTTACTGAGTTTAGAAAGCAAAAAATAGTATTACCATATTTTTATCTGACTTGATTTTGATGACGGTGGATGGAGGAAGAATGATAAAGAGTGTAAGAAATTGATTGGTGGAAGGTGTTGTGACAGTGGATGAGGTTCTGCACATCTAAAACTGACATGCATAGTTAACTATGCCGACACAACCCTCTTTTTCTGGTTGCTGGTGAAGGTATGAGAACTATGAATTCAGATAATGTGAACTGATATAGGCTTTGAATGATTTACGTATTAATTTGAGATGTTCGTGATCACATAATGAGAGGAGTTATAAGCAATTTTTTAATATAGAAATAGTTAAGAGTAGTTTCATGAAAGATATAAGTATCATGGTCGAAACATAACAAACAAGAATAACACGTACATATCTCATATAAGGGTCCTACCTACTAAGAGAGACGGAGAGCAATACGGAACAAAATGACAAATACTTTTGACTTTTGGGTTAGAAGTCACCTCAATTTTAATTAATATTACAATGTTATTGTTTATTTTAATATTTTCTATTTTACCATTAACAGATTTAAATGAAAGTGATAAAATGTTATCCAAATTAGAATTCAATTTGATCTTTAACAATGCACTCATAGTTTTATAAAGTCTAAACTTTTAAAATTTTAACGAAATTTCGTTAACTAATCTCGCTTCAAGTGAGAAAAGCTCATAAATTAAGTAAAATAGAAGAAAAAGTTCATAAATTCATTCTTTAATGTTATAATCTCTTATATAATTTTGAGTTCAAAATAGTGTTACATCCCTTATAAATTTGTTTTTCATTAATATCTAATAATCTTCTTAATGTAATCTTTTAAAACATGACATATTTTTTTTCAATATATTGATTTCTTTAGAAACAAGAATAGAAAAAAAAAAAAGTTTACACGAAAACGAAAAGAAAAATGGACACCCAAAAAAATCACAAATTCAAGTCATAATTCTATAAGTTTTCCTACAGAAGAATGATTTAAAAGGAAAATATAAGAAGGTATTCGAATAATGCGAACAAATCATTTATGTATTGATAGGACACTTTATTAATGAAATGCACAAAAAAGTGTTCTTAAATAATCTATAAGAGCTGATATTATCGAAAATAAAAATTGTAATATTAAAATACTAACGATGACCTTTTTATATTATTTCATTGACTAAAAAATTTAAATGTTTTTTATTTGTTTTCAATAACTTAATATCATTATTTTCTTGAAGAATAAATAAATTTAAAGCATAATTAAATTTTTAATAATTAGTTGGGTGCTGTATATCTGTCACTGGAAACATTTATGGTGAAAATATAGAAACTATGTCAAACAATAATTTTTTTTTTTATTTTACTACTCACAAACACTAGTTAACAATTAATTATATTTAAAAATTTCAATTAACAAATAATGTTAGAAGGGCATAACGAGAATAACTCCAAATAATCTCTTACATTATAAATATGGAAGCTCTGCTCGTTGGTTACTCGTCACTTGTTTCAGATGGCTGTTTCTTCCACCCTCGCATGCTCCTTCTTCTGTCTTTTCTTCCTCGCACTCTGCACTCCTTTCACCGCCGCCACAGATTTCGGCGGTTCAGCCTGCCTCGGGGTCTCCACCGCCCACTTCGCCGGCTCAATCACCCAAGTCATCACCGCCATAAACAAACTCTCATCCATTCTCTCACGCTTCCCCACGCCCTTCGCCAACTTCCGCCTCGCCGCAGCCATCGCCGACTGCCTCGACTTGTTCGACCTCTCCTCCGACGTCCTCTCCTGGGCCCTCTCCGCCTCCCAGAACCCCAAAGGTATCAAATCAAAACACTCTTCATCAAAGCTGCTACCAATGAAAACTTGTTAGAGAAGATTACAAGTGTTTGAGGTTGTTACAGGGAGGCATAACAGCACGGGGCAGCTGAGTTCCGATTTGAGGACATGGCTGAGTGCGGTACTCTCGCATCCACAAACTTGCTTGGAGGGATTCGAAGGGACCAACGGCATTGCCAAGAGTTTGGTATCCGCCGGCATCGGCGAAGTGATGTCGCTGGTGGAGCAGCTTCTTGCGCAGGTGCTGCCCGTAGACGATGAATTTGTCGCCGGCAAGGGGCAGTTTCCGTCGTGGGTTAAACCCAGGGAAAGGAAGCTTCTGGAATCGATTGGAGTGACTCCTGATGCTGTTGTAGCTTTGGATGGGAGTGGGAACTACGCTAGAATCATGGATGCGGTGCTTGCGGCGCCGGATTACAGCATGAAACGGTTTGTGATTTACATAAAGAAAGGTGTTTATGTTGAGAACGTGGAGATCAAGAAGAAGAAATGGAACATCATGATGGTCGGAGATGGGATGGACGCCACCGTCATCTCCGGTAACCGGAGTTTCATCGACGGTTGGACCACCTTCCGCTCATCCACATTCGGTAAGTTTCCCATTTCCCATCACTCTCACTCTTATGCTACTCTTTTCTTCTTTCTTTCAAATTTCTCTTTCGTTAATATTTACTGTTGATAGTATAAAAAGCAGGGATCAAAACATTAAATAAGAGTCTTTTTTTAATTAAAATTCATATTTATTTCAACGCATGCCCGTTAAACATTGATTATGATGCAAATTTTGAACACTTGCATTGGATTTCGATGGAATCTTCCATTTTGAACACTATGATTGCCTGGGATATTGGGTGATAGCGTGCGTGATAAGGAGCACTTCGTACTTTTGTTTTTGTCGTTGGTTAATTGATGTAAGAAAACTGATTAAGAAAAAAACAAAAGAAACATGTTTTTTTTTTGTATTTGAATTTTTTTAATTATTTAATTATCGGTATAAACGGCTAACGCTTATATGTAAGAATTTTTATTTTACTGTTAATTTTTTTAACATTTTTTTCTTAAATTATGTTTCCGTTCTGTAAAATTAATGTATGTATTCTTAATATTTGATCTATAAAGTTTTAAGTTTTTTTGTGTTATTTTCACTTTATAAACAATTTTTTTTTGTATTTTATGTGAAATAAAAGGAGCAATAAAACAAAGAAATTTTCTAACGAACTTTTTCTTTTAAATTTCACAAGATTGATTTCAATATTTGCGCCTTAAAAGTCTCACAGTGACTTTTAAAGTTACAAATATCGATGATACTTGTTCTTTTTAAAAATTTAGCGTTTCTAATAAAATGAATATTCTAAATCTGTGAATGACGAACGTGAAATATTTGCATTAAATGTCTCAGTCACCAATGCAGTGTTTCAATATTCTTTATGTGTGTTTGTATATTTTAGCAGACAATTCATTCAGCGTAACAGTAATCAATGAACTTTATATTCTTAGTGAAAGCCGAAAGGTGCTGCGATAGAATAAAAAGAAGCAATTGGCATGCGATATCGATAGGGACCTCCATATTTTACTTTCTAACCTGTACAATGCCTTATCCTTTTCAAAGTGTTTTTCCAACAAATTAAATCGAGGCAGAAAATATTAGTAAAGTTATTTAGAACAGAAGATGATCCAAAGTTAATACCTGACTCTGATATCTTAATTCTTTAAGGTTTGCAAAAATTAACGATATCAATGCGAATCATTAAAATACGTGTTGATCACTTATTTTACATCAAATATTTATGAGTGTCTAAGAACCAGCCAAGGTAATCCACGTCTGCAAGCTGCTTACACCTAATGAATCATCACAAACATTAATGCATTGGGTCAAAATTGTTCTGTTTTCAGGAACAATCACTTCTGAACGAAGTGCTTAAATATAATTTCGACATATAACAACTTTCAACAGTAAGTAGGGCCTTAATATTTAATCATACTAGCTAACACAATCCAGTATGCAACTAACCCATAATTAACATTAAATGAGCTCCTTCACGCAATTAAAATTCTCAAAACCCATCTTTTTCACTGACTGAAACTTTCAACCAAATTCTTCAATCAAAACCAGTTGAGCTTTAATTATATACATTTATTTATGTACTTCACTAATCAACCTCCAGAGATTTCCTTAAGAGTTAACTAATCAGATTTTATGATAAAAATTATTCATCATTAAATTCTGCAAACACTTGGCATTAATAATATCTGATACTAAAAATGTGTATGCAGCTGTGAGTGGCAGAGGGTTCATAGCAAGAGACATTTCCTTTCAGAACACGGCAGGGCCAGAGAAGCACCAAGCAGTGGCACTGAGATCAGACTCAGACCTCTCAGTGTTCTACCGATGTGCGATTTTAGGCTTCCAAGACAGCCTATACACTCACACCATGCGCCAATTCTTCAGAGAATGCAGAATAACAGGCACAGTGGACTTCATCTTCGGCGACGCCACTGCCATGTTCCAGAACTGCTTAATACAAGCGAAGAAGGGCTTGCCAAATCAGAAGAACACGATCACAGCACACGGTAGAAAAGACCCAAATGAGCCAACAGGTTTCTCGTTCCAGTTCTGCAACGTCACTGCAGACTCTGACCTTGCACCCTCGGTCAGCACCACTCAAACGTATCTGGGCAGACCCTGGAAGACTTACTCACGAACCGTTTTCATGCAATCGTTCATGAGTGAGGTGATAAGGCCAGAGGGGTGGTTGGAGTGGAATGGAGACTTTGCTTTGGACACGTTGTATTATGCTGAGTACCTGAACACTGGGGCAGGTGCTGGCATAGCTAACCGTGTGAAATGGGGAGGGTACCATGCAATCAATGATTCAAGCCAAGTGAGTAACTTCACAGTGGCTAAGTTTATTGAGGGGAATCTGTGGTTGCCTTCCACTGGAGTAACCTACACTGCTGAATTCAAAGTTTAACACAACACTGTCACGTCTTCTCACTCTTGTACTTACTATGTATTCAAGTGGTTCTTTATAGTTTATATCAGAAAAAAAAAAAAAATATAGGTGTCAAAAGAAAAGCTAATGGGGGTATGGATCTGTGTTCAGTTCAACTAATTAGAACTTTGTTACTATTAATTAATGATTTTCCTAAGGGATTCGGGGGTTCTCTTGGTTGTTTTTGAGTTTTGGAGAAGAAGATGGACGCAATATTGTGTTGCATTGCACAACATGCAGCACATGCTGCTTCACCTAAGTTTTATGTCATGTTGATTAGTTTATAATTGTTGATAAATGTAATTTTTATTATAATATAAAATATTGATGTACTTCTTTAAGATAATACCTTTTTACTTGATTATTAATTAATTGATAACAATTTATATAACGAGGAATTATCTGTCATCAACTTTTGTGAACGCGAGATTTTGTCAGACTTTGTGAACCAAGGCTGAGCTGCATAATTTGACCTGACTTGTGATTTTAGGTTGCGTAGTTCACTCAAGTTGCAACTAATTTATATACTCCCATGCAGATACGTCTGCATATATACTAAGTGTGCACACAAATTTAATTAAACAAGGCAAGTATTTAAGTAGAAAGCCCGTTGTTTATTTGTTGATGTCAAAAGTACAAATTAGAAACAGTAAGGTATTTGAATTCTCAAATTTGTGAATGTTTAAAAATTAGTTTTGTTAAATATATAGTTATTAAACCCAAATAGTACTAAAGATATATGCAAAAACTCACGAGACTCTGTAATTGCATGAAAATGATATATAGTACGTATAGAATTGTTTCATTCTAAAGAATGGTATCTGTGAAGTCTCTCGCTTTAATTAGAAAAAGTAAAAGTTTCGAAAATTATTTATGGAAAGAGTTAAAATCCACTTCAATGACTTGTATGTTTAAAAAAATAATCTTCGAGTAAAAGAACTTAAAAGAGAAACAATTATATGAAATCAAAGTGAATATACAGATGTTCTCTATCAAATTACACATAAAAAAATGCATGCTCTCTTGGAATGATCTTACAATTTCACGGACATTTTATTAGAAGACTATGATGTAACATGACAAATTATCCGATAAATATTTAATGTAAAAGAAAGGCATGGAATACTTTTATAAAGAAAATTAAAGGCCCTAGCCTATTTAAGTTTTTATATTTTTGTTATAAATAAAATTATAAAACTTTTTTAAACATAATTTCCTTTTTAAGAATTATAACAAATTTTAAGAGAATTTACTCTAGATTTACAGTATTTTGTATGGTGAGGAGGAAGCCAATAAAGAGAAAAAAATCGTTATCCAAGGTTATCTCCCGTTCATCAAACATAATACAAACTCTATTCATTTTTGTTATATTCATTCATTAAACAGAGATATATCAGATAAAATGTTATATTCATGAGTCTATATGAACTCATACAAAGATTGCTAAGGTACATGTATGTTTAAATTTTAAATATACAATGAGTAGTTATCTTTGTCATCTTTAACTTCATACACCTTAGTTATCTTTTTAAATATACAAGTGAGAATCACATTTCAAATTTTAAATTTAAACAATTAAATAATACAACACATTTCAAAATTAAACAAAAATTTTAATATGAATATATGGTCACTTACAAATGTCTGAATCCAATCAAAAAGAAACATTGAGGTCAGAGGAAGAAGAAAAGACCTGGATAAACACTCACTGTCGGTGCAGTCAAAGAAAGAAGGAAATCAAGTAATGAAAGTGTGAGAAAAAAGAACCTAATATAATTTAAAAGGAGTTTTAAGCGGAAACCTAAAATGTTCGACTTGAAATTGTTGACTTTATTTACAAAAATAAGGAAACGTTCTTTTTTTAACACCCATCTGAGACAGACTTAAAAGCTGCTACTCATATTGACCCATTTTTTAATGGTGTATCCTTGATTTATTTAACAATTAATTAAATGAAAAATTTTAAAAAGCAAGTTTTTTCACTCTAAAATCTCAAACACTTACTTCACCACAGTGTATTTAAACAAGTAGTTGCTCAGTCTTAATCCTCAACAAACAAATGAAGCAATACAACTAACTTTGGCTTAGGGGTTGCATGAGATAAAGTTAACCATTTCTTGAAAGTTGAAGCCATGAAATAAACCACGAAGGTGTCATTGTCATTGTCATTTTATTCATCAGTCACCATCAAATGGTCTAATAGTACTTCACTAATAGTAGTGCCCCCACTTGGTTTCTAACTATTCTAGGAATTGGAAGGTGTTACCGAAACTCTACAATTAAAGCATTGAAACTGTGATTCTTGAAGTGGATCTGTCCACGTACAAAGGTCACTTCAATTAGAACTTGATGCGCGCCAACCCCTTCATTATTTTCACCGCTGCCCACAAAAAGCCAAAACAGAATGACCCAAAATGGAGGCAATGTCCTCATCTCTTAGATCATTCTCTTTCACCGACAAGTGTTTCAGTATCTCCTAAAATCAACTTCATAACCATCACTCTAAGCCAAATGATGGTTCCTTTTCGGATATCTTTCATTCTTACTTCTCATTGTGCTTGCCAATAACAATAATACCAAGTTGGTCTTCGAGCAAAGACAAAAGAGGTGAGACAACCTAAGCAGAAATATTGGAAATTTAATATGGCAGTGTTAATTTTTGTGCACCACATGCATCCCCTTTGGCCATTAGCGGATTTTCATGTTACCATGTTTGAAAAGGTAGTTCAATTGTCTACCCTCTTTATGTTAAAGGTTAAAAAATCCAAGTCCGTGCTATTTTTTTAATTCTAATGTCTATTCCATGTTCACCAACCGCCTTATTTATCACGAGTCAAAAACTGAAATTCTTCATCTCCAAATCACATTTTAACAGCTTCTTTCTTATTGTTCGTGTAATAGTAATTTCATGGCTATTGCAAGTTCTAAACTTGTCCTCCTTCTTTTGACATTCTTCTTCTCACATGCTATAGCTGTTACGTCCTTCAATGCTTCCACAACCCCAACACTCCATGCAAACATTTCTTCCTTAAATAGAGCAAGTTTATTTCATGAAGTTAGCTTCGATTCATCTAAGCTTTCCATCTCAATAAACATAAATCCAAACATCATCAACACCCTTCTTCAGTCCCTCCAAGCAGCAATATCTGCTGCCACAAAACTATCTGATCTATTAAACAATGCAGGACACTCAAGCATCGTAGAGAACAAAATAGGAGCAGTCCAAGACTGTAGAGAACTTCAACAATCCACTTTAGCTTCTTTAGAACGATCGCTATCAGGGATCCGTTCCCAAGACTCCAGAAAAGTAGTTGATGCCAGAACCTACCTCAGTGCAGCCCTCACCAACAAAGGCACGTGTCTAGAGAGCTTAGATTCTGCTTCGGGTACCCTTAAGCCAGTTCTGGTGAATTCCGTGATCGATTCTTACAAGCATGTCAGTGACTCTCTTTCAATGCTCCCTGAGCCTGAGAAGAAGGCTTCCCAAGGACACAAGAACCGGCGTTTGCTGTGGTTGTCAAGGAAAAAGCATCGCCTCTTGAAAGGCAATGATGGGGTGCTTGTTGTAGCTGCAGATGGAACGGGGAAGTTTAGCACCATCACTGAGGCTCTCAACTTTGCTCCAAACAACAGCGTTGGTAGGACGGTAATCTATGTCAAAGCAGGGACTTACGAGGAAAATGTTGAAATCCCAAGTTATAAGACCAATATTGTTTTGCTTGGCGATGGAAAGGATGTCACTTTTATCACTGGCAGCAGAAGTGTTGTTGATGGCTGGACCACTTTCAGATCTGCAACTCTAGGTAAACCCTTTATGGATGGAACTATTAATATGCTTGATGTGCTGTATATTATAACTCTATGAATTGATGACTTTGAATTTTGTGTATTGACTGTCTAGTGCCTTTGCTTTGTGTCTGTGACCACTGACTAATTTGTTTTAGTTTCAATTAGATTACACTTTTACCATGAGAGCTTTTATACTGTAAAACTTAAAGCCTTTTCAATGACAAGAAAATTTAACTTTGTTAAGTTCATAGGTACTAGTAGACTAGTGGGAGCTTTTGAAAATAGTTGAGGTGCATGGCTTTAATATAAAAAAAGAAAAAAACTAAGACACGGCTTTATAATCTTCGTGATAAGATCAATATAGATTATCAATATAAAATGGAAATTGCATTTGTTTTTCAGCGGTCTCTGGAGAGGGTTTTCTTGCACGTGATATTGCTTTTGAGAACAAGGCAGGGCCAGAGAAGCATCAAGCAGTTGCCTTGAGAGTGAATGCAGACTTCACTGCTTTCTACAGGTGTGCCATGTATGGTTACCAAGACACTCTTTATGTTCACTCCTTTAGACAATTCTATAGAGAGTGTGACATTTTTGGGACCATAGATTACATATTTGGGAATGCCGCAGTGGTTTTACAAGCATGCAACATTGTGACCAGAATGCCAATGCCAGGCCAATTCACTGTCATCACTGCACAATCCAGAGATTCCCCAGATGAGGACACTGGCATTTCAATCCAAAACTGCTCGATTCTAGCTACCTCAGACTTGTACTCCAGTTCTGGTAGTGTCAAGAGCTACCTAGGAAGACCATGGAGGATTTATTCTCGTACTGTGTACCTTGAGTCCTACATTGATGCATTCATTGACCCAGTGGGGTGGACCCCGTGGTCTAACGATGAAGGCTTGGACACTTTGTATTACGGAGAGTATGCCAATTATGGGCCTGGTTCAGGGACTGATAACAGAGTAGATTGGCCTGGGTACCATGTAATGGATTACGACAGTGCCTACAACTTCTCAGTTTCGGAATTTATAATTGGTGATGCTTGGCTCGGGTCCACATCGTTCCCTTATGATAATGGGATTTAACTTTTATTAACTGAAAGAGAAAGAGAGCGCGTGAGAAATTAAATAACATCTAGGCCTTTCCCTTGTTCATTCGGCCTTTACTTGTGTAATTGTAACATGATTTCAGTTAAATAAACCTTGTTGCAAATGATGACATGTACATGTTCCTGCAACTTTAGTTCTAAATAGTTTCAACATATTTATATACTATTGTCTAAGTTTAATGTCTTATATTATATAAAAAGGTACTTTAACCAAACTGCCACGTACGTGTGTGGTTTATGAGTTTTTTTAATTAATTTTGCTAGAGATGGTGTTAAAAATTGACAGCCATTCCTTGGGCAGTGAGAGGTAATTCACACATTTGGACGTTTTGTCCGAAATTTAAGGTGAGTGAAAGAGCTAAACATGATCCTAGGATTGGAAAACGAAAGAGGTTGAGATGTTGGATTTGTTTAGTGGGTTTGTGAGATTCTACTTTTAGGCGTGCAGAAAGGAGAGAAGGGCATTGAAAGTTGGTGGAAATGAGGAGAGCAGAAAGTGCATATTTGGAAGCTTGAGAGTGCCAAGAAACTAAAATAGAAAGACCTGAAACGTCTCTCATCCACTCTCGCATGCAAAGAAAAAACATTAAAGTTGGCAGCGATGAAACACAGACAAATTGTAAAAAGGAGTCAGAGGAATAGCGTCCCTTGGATATCTTTCTACCTTTCTTCTCCGCGAGTGGTTTCAATTTGAAGCTAAGGCAGAGAGCTGACTCCTCTGCCTTAGAAAAACTCTCACAATGGCGTTTCAGGACTTTGACCTCATCTCAGAGCGGCGGAGAAACGAGAAGAAGCAAAAGATGAGGAAAAGGATCATGATCGGCGTGGTTTCTTCCATCGTCCTCGTTGGCATGATCGGTGCAGTTCTCTTCGTCGTGGTTAAGAATGACGACGCCGGCAATAACAAGAGCACTAACAACAAGTCACGTACTAGCCATCCACCACCACATGCACAGGGTGCCTCGAACAAGGAGCACGTGGCGCACTCGGAGAAGCTCGTGAAAATGGTGTGCAGCTCCGCTGATTTCAAGGACAAGTGTGAAACCCCTCTGAACAAGGCCATGGAAGATGACCCCAAACTCTCCGAACCCAAAGACCTTCTCAAGATCTACGTGCAGCTCGCAGACGAAGAGGTTTCCAAGGCCTTCAACAAGACCCTGTCGTTTAAGTTCGACACTGAGGAAGAGAAAGGAGCGTTTGAGGATTGCAAGAAGCTGTTTCAGGATGCCAAGGATGATATCGCAACCACCATCTCTGAACTTTCCAAAACTGAGCTCAAGAATATCACTGACAAGACTCCTGATTTGAACAGCTGGCTCAGTGCTGTCATCTCCTTCCAACAGACCTGCATTGATGGCTTCCCTGAGGGAAACATCAAAACTGAACTTCAAACTCTCATGAACGATTCCAAGGAATTCGTTAGCAACTCCCTTGCCATTCTCTCTCAGGTGGCATCCGCTCTTTCTACACTCCAAAATATTGCCTCACCATCACATGGCCGCTCCTTGCTCTCTCAGAACTCCAACTCCCCGGCTGCTTCTCTGGACAAAACCGATGGCTTTCCCTCTTGGGTCAACCAAGAGGACCGCAGGATCTTGAAGGCCGCCGATAACAAACCTGCACCTACTGTCACTGTTGCAAAAGATGGCAGTGGAAACTTCAAAACCATCTCTGAATGTTTGAAGGCTGTCCCTGCAAAGTATGAAGGACGGTAATTACCTTCTCTCACCAACTCCCTTACTTATATATTTTCATGCAACAATAATACATAAAAACCTGCATGGTATCAGATATTTCACATATTTTCTCTATCAGATAGATGTTTATGATCATGCCATGCATTCCCTTATAAGTTTTGTGGAAAATGCAGGTATGTGATCTATGTTAAAGAAGGAATATACGACGAACAAGTGACAATTACAAAGAAAATGCAAAATGTGACCATGTATGGTGATGGATCCCCGAAGACCATCATCACTGGCAACAAAAACTTTAGGGACGGAGTCAGGACTTTCCTCACTGCCTCTTTTGGTATGCATGAACGCCCTTCACCATGTTATGTACTGTTATTATTACAGATGAGTAAATTTAACTTCTTTTGGTACATGCACGTGCAGTGGTGGAGGGAGATGGATTCATAGGCATGGCAATGGGATTCAGAAACACCGCAGGCCCAGATGGGCATCAAGCAGTGGCCGCAAGAGTGCAGGCTGATCGTGCAGTGTTTGCCAACTGTCGCTTTGAGGGGTACCAAGACACTCTATACACCCAAGCACACAGACAATTCTACAGGAGTTGCATCGTATCAGGCACAATCGACTTCATCTTCGGTGATGCAGCTGTGGTGCTGCAGAACTGCATTTTGACTATTAGGAAGCCAAATGACAACCAGCAGAACCTGGTGACAGCACAAGGGAGAGAGGACAGGCAGCAAGCCACTGGAATCGTGCTGCAGAAGTGCACAATCAAAGCTGATGATGACCTGATCCCAGTGAAGGACAAGATCAGGAGCTACCTTGGAAGGCCATGGAAGATGTACTCAAGAACCATTGTGATGGAATCAGAAATAAGTGACATCATTCACCCTGATGGATGGATGGCTTGGAATGGAGACTTTGCTCTGAAGACACTGTACTATGCTGAGTATGGCAACACAGGAGCTGGTGCCTCCACCAACGCCAGGATCAAGTGGCCTGGTTACAAGGTCATCAACAAGGAAGAGGCTCTCAAGTTCACTCCAGGAACTTTCTTGAGAGGCATATGGCTCCAGAGCACAGGAGTTCCCTCTACGCAAGGCTTGTACAATTAAACCTTTCCTTCAAATTTCATACCAAATGCTCAGTTCTTGCTTGCTTCAGCCTTGAGCTGCTGCTGCTACCACATGTTCTTAGGCACACTGGAAAATAAACTTGATGGTGTTGCTCCTTTTGATGAATTGTAATGTTTTTTTTTTTCTTTTTCTTATTCTTTTTTTTTATCTTTCTTTTCCGTAATTTTTAAAAACATTTAATCCCGATTTGTAATCTTGCACTAACTACAGTGGGGTGGAACAACTTGCCTATAGAATTGTGTCAAGGTTAAAGTAATTAGAAGAAACTATTATACTAGCGGTTCTCCATTTTTGTTAATAAAACAGTTTATTCTCAAGTTCACTCTCAAATGTCTATGGATTTTATTTAGCTTTTAGGCTGAGATGGCTTCTCCAAAATTCATAAATTTACAGACATCAAAATTTGTAAAAAAAAGATTGTTTCTTTAGAAATGTTCCAAATATATACAATAAACAAATAAGTGTAAAATATTAAACTTGTTTTAAAGATACAAATGATAATCATGTGTTTCACATTTTATTAAAAATCTCAATGAATTTATAGTAAAAACCTCAATATATATATATTAAACTTCAAAGCTCAAAAAAATTACCGCCATTCAGGTTTTACCTCATGAACAGAGGTAAAAGGATGACCAAATTAAGCAGAACTAGTCATAACCTTTCAGTACAAAAACACCCTGTCATCTTAGGAAAGAAAAATAACTATTCCACAAATCTTTTTAAAAAAAAAGGGCTAGTAGGTTCTATTTTTTAAATTATTTTACTGAAAACTACAATCTTTATAAACAAAAAAAGAAACACTCAGTATGCCAAAAAAAGAGACACCATGTTGAAACAAATTTTTGCCAGTTGTGATGAAGAAGTGTATGAGTTTGTGAAACATAAGGCAAGTTTCAGTGGCCCATTGGTTACATCTATTTTATTCCTCTCACAGACAAAACAAATGCAAAGAGCTGTCAATGATCTATGCACAAAATGCCAATTCTGACAAGCTCAAAGAAAGCTAGCCAAATAATTCAAAATCACCTTCCAATGAAAAGTGTTATTCTATCAGCAATCATATCTGGCATCTACATTGTTTATTGATATAAATGGTTCAGCACCTGACAAACATATTTAAGTTTTGAATTTGTCTCTATGAGCCAACAACTCATTTTTAAGAAACCTATATATTCCTAGCCAAAATCTAAAGACTGATTTCTTGAACCTCTAATATATGAAATGTTTAAAAGACATATTATCTGTCAATCATACAAATACACAATTTTATTAAATTAACTTGGTTACAACATTTATATAAGGCACTAACACAGCCCCTACAAAACCTGAGCCAGAGATGGCATCAAGGAAAGCTTTTAACCAATGCTTGGTTCTGCCAATCTTGCTGATAAATTGCTGTGCTTTGCTGGTTCAATGTGGTAGGCCACATTACACAGAAGGAGAGGATTTGGTCACAGCAACCTGCAAACACACCCTTCATTATCAAGTATGCATTTCTTCCCTAAGATCAGTCCCTGGTAGTAGCAAGACATCAGATCTCAAAGTGCTTGCTGAGATAGCATTGAATCTCAGCACAACATATGCTGCAGAAACTCTGTCCTGTGTTCATGAACTGCAGTCTAATTCTTCCGCTGCCAACAACATTTACGTGTCCCGTTGCTTAAGGGACTGTGAAGAGGAATTCTCGGAAGCCATAGAGAACTTGCAGGACTCAAAAGAAGCACTTGCCAATGGAGATTGTGACCAAGTGGATACCTTGGTTTCTGCTGCTATGTCTGATGCTGAGACATGTGAAGATGGCTTCAAGGACATGCCGAGTGAGGACAATTACTCCACTTCTCCTCTAACTGAACGTAACCGTTACTTCTCTGAACTGTGTAGTAATGCTCTTGCTATTACAAAATTACTAGTTTGAGTGAATCTTGTTCATCCAATGTACGATGTTAATGTTATAATTGTTGCCTTTTCTAAGTGTTCTGTTACCAACTTCTTCATGTTTTAACTCTTTTAAGTGTTTGATTTCATTCCTAACATTGTATAAGAGACGTTGAGTATAGTTTTCTCACATAACCATCTAAAAGAATTATTAATCCTTCACTAATTTTCAACAAAGATCTGTCCAAATAATTAAAAACAAGCAGAAGCATGTTCCAAGTTCAGGTAATTTAAAAAATAATTAACTGCGTTTTTTTATTACTGCTAATACAGTTAAATATAATTTAATTTTTTAAAAATAGTAATTTTTTAAAACAACTTGTGTCATCACGTGTGTTTGGGAGAACTGACATTAATTTATTTTAACTATTTTTTTAAAAATAATTTGTTTGGAAAATAACTGGCGTCCCTCCGACATCAATTGGATTTTGTAAGAAAAAATAATGAGAAATTAATTGTTTTAAGTTAATCGATTATGTATATTAATATATTATTATAATTATTTATAAACATATTTTATTAATAATTTTAAATTTTTTATTTTATTATAAATTTGATTATTATATATTTTTAATTATTTATTTTTATATTTATTTGTAATTAAATTAATTTTGTATTTTAAAAATAAACTTTGTTCGCAAATTTCTGTTTCAAGGGAAGAAAGTTTTGAGAGTAATTTTTGTTTTATTTTTTCGTAAAATTAAACTTTGTTTTTTTGCACTTTTTTCGGTTGAAAAGTTTTCCTCCTCAGAAACAAAACGTACCGTTAATCAAAATTATGGATATTAAACTTTTCCTTAACAACAATATTTTGATCTATACACATTCTAACTCATACTAAATTTTAAATTATAGTTATCATCATTCTACAATTACATTTTTTATATCACATAATTTACCTAAATAGAGACAATAATTCAATTAAATATATTATTAAATATTTTTATATATTTATATAAGGCTCATATTATAGAAGAAATATATTTTTAATTAAAGAAGTTTACCTTTTTTTCTCAAGCAAAAATAGAATCCAGAGTAAAGTGATGATTTTCTGCTTTATTTTCATTTAAGCTAAAATCTTGTTATTAAAACTATTCTTAAGTAAAATTAGACCTAAAAGATACTCAACTCCCAAACTATTCTTAATTTTGCTTAAATGATGCTAGTCCCTATAGAGTAAAAACATTATATGAAAAACTTATAAAATAGAACTAAAATAGTCAAAAAAAAATTATCACTTTCATCCTAACATTTACAATGTATTAAAAAAAACTCAAAATGATCAAATACAACTACAAGTTGTTCAAACACTATACTCAATCCATTCCAAATATACTTTACTTTCAAAACTAATTCAAAGAAAAACTCCAATTCAATGCAACAATTAAAAAATCAAAAGAAATGAGACCAAAAAGTTTTGGTAAACAAACTATGTAGCACACAATGTTCTATAAAAGAATTACTAAGAACTATCTTAATTACATTTAATTACAAAGAGATTTCATTTTATTTCATTACATCACATCAATGTTTTGTAAGCTTAACCTATTCAATCAGTCACACCACGAATGCATTATTTCTCTTATCAATTCCCAGCACTTCTTACTATCAGTAACTTAACTGATTTCTATTATTCCTGTCATCACTTAACCTATGCAATAATCAAAATGTAAACCATAGGTATTGGTCACTTCTATTTAAAACTGTATTATGCATTTATGTTGTTAGGTACAACATATCACACGCAAATATAATAAAAGAGATCATAAATAAATAATACTGAATGAAAATACACTAAAAAACAAAATTTATAAAATCAAAACACAACTAATTTTCGTACTAATATCTAGTTCACAGGATAACACAATTCATAACTGAAAATAAAAATAAACTTTATAATTGAAAATGAAAATCAAATATCAGATATACTTAACTAAACAAAATGTAACAGTAGGACACTTTAAAAAACTCAGTCAAAAGATAATTAAGGATGACTCCACTTACCTGAAAAATCCAATTGTTCTAAATCAAAACTATTTCTATTTTTGATACAAAGAATTTAAACTTACTAAAAAAATCATGATCACATGATCACCAAATTAAAAATATATTATGATTTTATATTAGTTAAGATTCCTTTTTTATCGTACTTTATATACAACCAATTATCCTTAAATATGTAAGCAACTCAAAAAAGAAAAGATAAAAAAAAAAAACCTTTTTTAACAAAGTTTTGGGGATAAATCATAGTCTCTTCCATGCTAACATCTCTAGGAAATTTCAAATCTTGAAAGGAACGAACAAATGTTTAAATAGCTAAGTTTTATAATTTTTAAAAAATGTAATTTAATTAATAAACTATAAATATTCAATACTTTATCTATCTTTTTCGGTTATACCCTTAAATTAAATCAGTGTCCTTACAAAAATGTTTTCAAAAAATTTATTTAATAAAAAAAACGTATCTATTTATTAACGTGCGACTCTATTACTTCAAATTAATAGAAACAGTTTTAAAAAATAAAATTAATGGAAAATAAAGTTAGAAAACTAGAAAAATAGAATAAGAAAATAACTATTTTCTATTGGGACATTTGAAGAAAAAATGTTTGGTTTAAAGTTTTGTTGTTGAGCTTGTGGTGTAAGCTTCGGAGAGAAGATTTATTTTGGCGCCTCTTCCAGTGCCTTTTTGAATCCTCCCCCCACTCACCTACTCCACCCAATTTTCATTCTTCCCATCTCCCAATCGCTTTCTTCTCAGACACTGAATCCCTGACGGTCGGAATCAAATGTCGGCAACCGTGGAGCAGCAACGCCACCAGAAAAGCCCCCAACAACAGGATGAAGCCGAAGAGATGCAACATGGCCCTTTACCCGTCGAGCAACTTCAGGTTTAATACCCTTCACTTCCTTTCTTCAAAAACCCTTTCTTTTTCATCTTTTTACCAACCCCATTAACCTAATTTCCCCGATTCCGCTTTCCCGCTTTCAATTGTCACCCTTCATTATTTTAGGGCAAAATCCCCTCTTTATGTTTTTTATGTTGATACCCTAATGCTTAATTATCATCCCAGGCATCGGGCATAGCCGCCATGGACGTTAAGAAGCTTAAAGACGCGGGCATTTGCACTGTTGAATCCGTTGCTTACACTCCTAGGAAAGACCTTTTGCAAATCAAAGGTATCAGTGAAGCTAAAGTCGACAAGATCATTGAAGCAGGTGAACAAAAAGCCTTTACACTTGTTTTCCTTATTGACAGTTTTTTGTAATTGTGAAGGTATTGTTTTAAGGTTTTGTTGTTTACTTACAGCTTCTAAGCTGGTACCTATGGGGTTTACCAGTGCTAGTGAACTCCATGCCCAGCGTGATGCACTCATTCAGATAACCACTGGATCGAGAGAGCTTGACAAGATATTGGAGGGTCAGAATCAGAAAGAATTAAGACCTTTTTAGTGTTTTATTGTGTGTGGATTTGGAACGTTGTGAATTTCATTTTTGGAGTTTCTAACTTGATATGGCTGATCCTATCAGGTGGAATTGAGACCGGTTCTATCACTGAGTTATACGGTGAATTTCGATCTGGGAAGACTCAGTTGTGTCACACTCTCTGTGTCACTTGCCAAGTTAGTAGTTTAGATCCTTATGTTCCCATCTTCATCATAATTGCTCTAGTGTACTCGGTGTTAAAAATTGAGTTTTTGAAACTTTTGGTTCGTATCTATCTGTAATTCTCACATATTTACCAACATTTTCATTTTTGTTGATGCTGTAGTTGCCACTAGACCAAGGGGGGGGAGAGGGTAAAGCTATGTACATAGATGCTGAGGGCACATTTAGACCTCAGCGACTCTTACAGATAGCAGATAGGTATAAAGTTTGATTCTTGATATGATTTGGCTGCTACCATGTGTATTTGATATGTTCAATTCATTCAGTATTAATGTTTCCCAGTGCTGCAGGTTTGGACTGAATGGCGCTGATGTATTGGAAAATGTTGCTTATGCCAGAGCATACAACACTGATCATCAATCACGGCTTTTGCTTGAAGCAGCTTCGATGATGGTGGAAACAAGGTGTGACTTGCATTGGTTCAATAATTTTAAGATCTGCCAAAAATTATATAATGTATCTTTTGATACATAGTGTTGCACGAGGGTGTAATACCATATTATTTGTTCTCTTCTCATCTTGCTTTATCACTTAGCAGCTAAACTGTTATATGCTTTCTTGTTTTTTTCTTATGCTAAAGCTGTAAGATTTTCCTTAACTAGTGATATTGATTGTGGAAACTCTTTCGTTTAGCTAGCAAAATAAAGCCTTTTGAGGCTGTCTTTTATTGTACGTACACAGGTTTGCTGTCATGATAGTAGACAGTGCTACTGCACTCTATAGGACAGATTTCTCGGGAAGGGGAGAGCTTTCTGCCCGGCAAATGCATTTAGCAAAGTTCCTGAGGAGTCTTCAAAAATTGGCAGACGAGGTAGAACTCTAGTTGAGCTTGTGGTGCACCTAATCTTCTAGGTTTAACTAATTCAAGATTCAGGCTTAGGATGTTGAATTATCGAGCATACTATGTTTGGAGTTAATTTTTTTTCTGATTCTCTTTTAGTTTGGTGTGGCTATCGTCATAACAAATCAAGTAGTTTCACAAGTAGACGGTTCTGCAGTCTTTGCTGGACCTCAAATCAAGCCTATTGGAGGCAACATTATGGCTCATGCTACAACAACTAGGTATGAACATGAAATACTATTAGTTTAGGTTTAGTTTTTCTCTGAGCCTTTACCCTGGATTTTAATTGATGACAGGCTCGCTCTTAGGAAAGGGAGAGGGGAAGAGCGAATCTGTAAAGTGATAAGCTCTCCTTGCTTGGCTGAAGCTGAAGCAAGGTTTCAGATTTGTGCTGAAGGGGTTTCGGATGTTAAAGACTAACCATTTTCAGCATGTCTCAAGTTTAATTTTTTCCCTTCTTTGCTTCACCTTTTTTGTAAGCTATATAACAGCTGATTTGCAAGTATCCGGTGTCAAATTTTGCATAATTTGCTGTTTGGTGATTCCCCATTTCATTTTCTCTGTCGCAATTGTATCTTTGTTTTTTGTGATGTCGATATTAATAAATTTACATTGTAGAGTTACAATCAACCATCCACCTGTACTAAGTTTTTCGCTGGCTTTTCAACCAAATATCAGTATTTAAAGAAATATATAAGAAATATGTAATCAACCAAGTATATACGTCGCAGGTATTAAACTCGGGTTGTTATGCGATTTGTAGAGTTGGAAATTCGAGGGAGAGAAGCACCAAATGTCCTTCAGCAGTTACTCCCTTAACATATAAATAATATAAGAGAACTTTGGTTATATGAATTTATCATTCTGATGTGTTAAAACTTATCAATACAATAAATTTATTATCCAAAGTGTATTTTGAGTTGGATTGACTGATGTTTTAGGGTTCAGGTCAAATAGGTCCAACCCATTTCAAATCAATGAGTCAGTTTAGATTTAGATCATCAGATAAAAAATAATTCTTATTTTTGTCTATTTCTTTTAACATTCTCTATTTTTAATGGGTCACATCAAATTGGATGCACATATGAGATTATTTGTTTACCCTCGTTCATATAGCACATTATATTTTACACTAGATCTAAATACGAGTTCAACTAAAAGTCTGAAATGATTTTATTTTTTAAAATATATGTAGATCTTACTTATTTGTAATATTATATATTAGAGTCTAATATGTATGTAGTCTAATATGCAATAATAAAGAGTTTAAAAATATGTATGAGTTGATGGTTTTAATTTTAGTTGGATTATTATTAGAAAAATTATTAATATTATGTTAAATTATACTTATTCAATGTGTTATTTTTAAATAAAATATGTGAGATAAATATTATTTTATCAAAAATATAAAAGTTATGAAATGTCCTTCTATTAGAAATATAAGGGAGGTGGGTATCCTTTTCAAGAGTAGAAGGGATTTTTTTTTTCTTTTTTTGTATAGAATTTTTTTGTTTTGTTTGATATTGTTATTTTTTTTTTAAAACAAGTAAAGGATATTTAGGTTAATATTAGTCAAGATTTTTATTAATCAATGCCGGCAAAACTATTTTTTAGAAGGTGTCAACTGAAGTTTTTCAGTTGATGTGCTTATTTTTTTTTTCCAAAGTTTATTATTATTTTTTTAATATGAATGAGGAAACTTTAATCCACCACACTACTGCTAATTTAAACTAGAAGATTTTTTTGTCAACATAAATTGAAAATTGACCAAGACCAACTATTTAAATAACTCTTATATACAGGTGGGTTAAAATAATTGTAGCATAAATAAGTTGGAAGTAGTAATTTCAATCCACATCAATCAAGAAAAAAATCTTATTAACTTCAGTTGAAAAAATCTTACAAAAAAAAAAAAAATTCAACCAGCATCAATTAAAAAACACTATCAACTGATTTTTTTATGAACTAAATATTATTTAATATTAAAATAATTTTTTATATTAAGTGACATTTAAAATCCTCTATTCAAATAAGAAAATTGAAACAAAAAAATTTAATTAATTTCATCAAAATAATATATTTAAAAAATGAATCAATTTTAAACGAATCAATTCAAATTAGTATATTTTAGTTTTAAATGGTGAATATTATTCAAATAAATGATAAGAAATAAAAGTGCATAGTTTCAATCTAGAGAGAATGTAAATGTCCTTTAGGTTAAACTAGATAAGTGCATTTTCTTTTTATTATCATGATTGTTAAAACAGCAATTATATATAAATATAAATAAATTCTGCAATTTTCAACTTAAAAAAAGAAAATTAGATATTTTAATTTATCTAAACTTGACTTACCTTTTTTATGGGTTTTTAGTGAGGTCTGAGTTAAATAATTTGAGAAGCATTGATACATTCTTTAGAAATTATTTGGTTTCATATATTTTCTTCTATTAAATAAACATTACTAATTAAGTTAAAATTGTAATAAGATGACAAAGCTTGCAATGCAACGCAGCGTTTGGTGCGGAAGACTCAAACTGGGAGGAGCTGTTAACGTATGTAAGGAAGCAGGGACAAGGAAAGAAGAAGGGAAGTAGAAGCAGAGCGAAGCGGTGCAGAGGAAAATGGGAAGCAGAGGTCCACCTCAATCTCTTCCAAATTCCGCTGCCATTTCCAAGGGTTACAACTTCGCTTCCACTTGGGAACAGGTATCCTTCCACATTTTCCCTCTCGCATCCATTTCTGTCTTTTCGCTCGTTCCTCGCCCTAGTTACCTCGATTTCACAGATCTTGTATTTCGCATCTGCATTTTTCATTCAATTATTATCGCATCAGCTTAATTAATCTTTTTTGGTTTCAAATGAATCTCACTCCGTCACGGATCAGATCTGTGATTTCATTTGCAGTTGTTTGATTTTTGAAGTGAATTGTGTTTTTTTGCAGAATGCTCCTCTGACAGAGCAACAGCAAGCCGCGATTGTGTGTCTCTCTCACGCGGTTTCTGAGCGACCGTTGCCTCTCAAGTTGGTAAGCTTTTGCCATTTACGTGTAATTGATATTATCTAGAAACAATTAAAATATAATTCTCGCATTTATAGGCTCAAGAGAATGCGTCAGTGCAACACAATGCGTTGTCGGTTAAAACGAAGGATAGTTCCTTCGATGACTCGGGTGCTATTGAGACTGTTATGGTCAATACCAATCAGGCAAGTTGTGCGCGCTATCTGGCTTCTGGCTTTGAATGCTTGACATGAGTTAATACGACACGGTTGATATTTTTTGTCTTTGAATTTGATGCAGTTCTACAAATGGTTTACGGATCTTGAGTCTGCGATGAAATCAGAGGTTACTAGTTACTAGTCTTGCTATGCCGCCATTGTTTTATATTCTGTTTATTTTGATTGTGGTCTCTTAACTTAGTTTCCAATTGTAGACAGAAGAGAAATATCAGCATTACGTGACCACTCTGACAGACCGCATACAGACATGTGATGAAATTCTCCAACAGGTTATTTTCTATCTGGTTCTAGTGGGTTAGTTGTGGCTATCTAATTTGGTTACTATTATTTTCTCATTCAGTTTTCTGTTTGGACGACTTGACCTTATGCAGGTTGACGACACCCTGGACTTATTCAACGAGCTACAGTTGCAGCATCAAGCTGTAGCTACAAAGACTAAAACGCTTCATGATGCATGCGATAGACTGGTATGATTTTGTTATCTATCACCTGAAATCTTATTCATTAGTGTTTAATTGAATGATTGCAAAATTCATATCGTATGTAATGTCTGTCAGTGATCTTATTCCTTTAATAATAGACCACATAGGTTTATGTAAATGTTAAATTAATAAATCAGGAAAAGCAGTTAATGAAACGGGGGATTTTAGGTTGTTGGGCTTCTTTCCCTTCATGCATGATAGTAAAAAAATTTAGTCGTATAAATGAGTTACACACCTCACATTTTGTTGGATCTGTTATTCCTGTTTGGCCTTTTGAAGTGTATGATCTTTTCTGATTTTTACTTACCTACCCTATATTTCCTCGTTGACTGAAATGACTGATTTGCTCACATTTTTTTTTCCTATTACAGCTACAAGAGAAGCAAAGACTAATTGATTTTGCAGACGCACTTCGTAGTAAACTCAGTTACTTTGATGAACTGGAGAATGTAAGGTTTGACTGCTGGCTTGACTGGATCTTTTCTTGATTTAATTTTCCATCATTACCTTTTCTTTTGGTTTAATTATCTAATAGCATCTTAAGTGTTGAAGAATTTGAGCATACTAATAGGACATACAAAATTTATATATCTACCAGTGAAAGGTGCCGTTTTGGTGGACATTAGGATGGTGCAACAATGAGTGCTAAGACTAATTGTTTCTTGTGGAGCATGTAATAAAAGAGGAAGCATTTTCATATATTTTCTGACGCTGTGAAACTGAAAAACTTGTACTGGCATCAAATTAATGATTTTTTAATACTTTTGTAATAAATTAGGTTTTGAGATATGCTTTTTTAGTGTGAATTTCAGAGATATTTTATGCTGGAAATATGTTTTTCTCTTTTACTTTTGAAATCTATGATACACAATCTACATTTTCATTTTGTTTCCTGTGAATACTTTTTTTTGTGTGAACACGTTATGTTCTACAATAAATTAATTGATATAATTACCACTTCTTCAGCGTTAGTGTTGGGACAAAGGTATCTGTTAATGCGGCTGCTTTAATTTTCAAAATCTACAAGCTATACTTATTCGGTATGCTTGCTGATATGTCTGCTATGCTAGTTTTATTTAACTTTAAAATTGAAATTATATATATAGTATATTCTTTATACAGAAGGTTTGGAGGTCAGTTTAGAAGTTGCACAAAACTTCAAGTAGTTATTATTTTAAGTTTATATGGTTTGCTTAATTTGTTTTGTACAGGCTGCTACCAATTTTTATTCTCCAAACATGAACGTTGGAAATGAAAACTTTCTCGCACTTCTCAAACGACTTGATGAATGCATCTCGTGAGTAAAATCCAATTTCATTATTTTGATTTGTATATTTGGCATTGGCATGCTCAAGTGTATAGAATGTCATTAAGTGATTTAACTTAAGCTTCATCTGCTTCTGTATTTGAACAACAAATTGATCATTTGACATTTTTATTTTTAAAGGTATGTTGAAAGCAATCCGCAGTATGCAGAATCTAGTGTTTACTTGCTGAAATTTCGGCAACTCCAGGTATATAAATTTTACTGATAGGAATTGTTAATTAACGTTATGAAAATGTTTGTTCTACGTTTGATCTTCAGTCTATAGCTAGAAATCTGTCCTATCATAAAGTCATGCTTGATAGATATTTAAACTTTAGTAATTTGGAAATGTTGTCATTTTTTTTAGTCTCGAGCATTGGGCATGATGCGTTCTCATGTACTTGCGGTTCTTAAAGGTGCTTCTTCTCAGGTGAAGTTAGTTTAACAGGTTGAGTTGGTAATATATGTGCATATATGAATTCTCCAAGGATACGAGCATTTAGAATCCTATGATAATGTATTTTGGCACATCCCTCAACATCAGGTCCAGGAAGCAATCCGTGGAAGTGGGGGTGGCCAAGCATCTATCTCTGAGGGAGTAGAGGCATCTGTTATATATGTTCGGTTCAAGGCAGCAGCAAGTGAGGTATGCTTTTCCATTTGACTTAAATGTTTGAACTTGAAGGTTTATACAGAAAGTGGTCAGGTTTAATGAATAAGCTTTCTCCAGCATATCTATAGTCTTTGTGCAGCTGATTAAGAATTGTAATTTTTCCAGCTTAAGCCACTACTTGAAGAGATTGAAAGCAGATCTTCAAGGAAAGAGTATGGTCAAATCCTTGCCGAATGTCACAGACTATACTGTGAGCAACGCCTCTCTTTGGTGAGAAAATTTACATGCTTGATCATTGTATGTTGTCTGTATTCTGTTTTTTCAGTATTATTAAGTCAAATGGTCACAAAATTCTTTATTTCTTTTCATGTAGATAAGAGGTATAGTTCAGCGGCGAATTTCTGAGTTTGCCAAGAAGGAGTCTTTACCATCGTTGACTAGATCCGGATGTGCTTATCTCATACAGGTACTGTAATTTTTATCAATTTAATATCATGATGCCTTTTTATACTGGTCACTGGTGTCTTTTAAATATACAATGGCATCACTATGATATTCATGTGTCCATATTGGCTTTAGAGTTTAGACTGTGCTAAAAGTGTCAAAACCCAGACAGTAGTAATGAAATGCAGAAGCTGGGCATAATTGTGAAAAAAAAAAAAAAAGACGGAGAGATGCATTTTGGCTCTGGTTATTTAGAGAGTGACGTCAACTTTCAGTTGACTTTTGATTTTGAATTGGGCAAAGAGATTGTTGGCATTTTTGGGAAAAAGAAGGATGGAAATGTTAATTTTATTATCAATAAATATTTATTTTTTTATAAAATGTAAATAAATATCAAATTTGAATACAGAAATTGATCATTGTGCTTTGAGTTGCAAATTGTCTGATGTTGTGCCCTGAACGTGCGGTAGTAAGATTCTATTTTAGGCCGGTTCAAGGCTTTCATCTTGGTTTTGTGCTTTAACCTTACCTGTCCATTTTTACATATTGAAATTCTTGCCAGTTTTATACACAACTTTACATATTTGGTCCTTTATATCTAGTATATTGTAGTTCCTTGACATTAAATCTATTGTTGTTAATTACTATAAATTATTCTAAATCTAGTTTTCCAAGAATTATTTTTTGTGTTATTAAACTTCATATTCTAAGGAAGTTTTTGCTAAAGATGTCACAATGATAACAACAACCAGGCCTTATATATATCATTACGTGCAACCAATGCTATGGATAAATTAAGGCGATTGTGTTCTATCAAAAACCAAAATTTCAATATGCCAAATTTAAAAGTATTTTTTAATTCTTTTTCGTATGGTTTCTTAGATTTTCCACTACGTCATATAATTTGATCCCCTTTTTATTAGTATTTCTTTTGAATTCTGTCTTTTTGTTTTTTTAGGAAGGATAGTTTTGTTAAAATGTTTTTCGTACGAGTATAATCATGTTTCAGGTTTAGCTTAAATATTTTGCAGTGCTTATTGTTTCATATCATACTTAATATGTGTGTTAGTTTCTGTTGTTTTTTAAAAAAGTTGAGTTGCAATTGCAAGGTGTGGGATTGTGTCCTATATTGGAAGTATGATATTCTTGTGTGAAGTTTACAAGGCCTTAGGCTCTCCAACTTTGGTGTCTAGCTTTTGTGGTCAGTCCTTCTAATTTTCAAGGTTCTTATCACCATGAAAGCAGCCGATTCATTGATTACCTTTGTAGCTTTCCAAACTGAAAGTTGTGGTGTTTATTGGTTGTTTGAAGCTCAAGCCTGCTGGTGATCCGGGGGATTAATTAATTTATTTTCCTCACAGATACAATATTATGCACAGGATACAGATTTTCAAGAGAAGAACAAATGCTAATCTTCTCGTGATTATTCTATTCGTTTGTGTTAGATGTAAACTTTTAACGCTGTCACTTGCTTCATATCTTTATGACAAAGTCTTATTGATTGTAATTTGTGCAGGTCTGTCAACTTGAACACCAACTTTTTGATCATTTTTTTCCAGCTTCTTCAAAGGATATTTCAAGTTTAGCTCCATTAATGGATCCTCTGTAAGTTTGTTTTCTTTAGAACATAACCAATGACATAAGGTGCTCCCCCATAATAGTCATTATTATATATGTCCCAAGTACAAGAAGTCTTGGGAGTGTGCTTAGGTAAGAATCTGGGTATGTAGCACATCCAGATTCCAGAGTGTTTGGTAAGGGAAGTGAAGGAGCATTAATGTGTGATACAAGTTCAACTTGCTATGCGGCACATTCCTTCAATTTGGATACTTCCCGGCTTATATCCCCTTCTTTCTCATTATATGTTTGTTGTGAATGTTATTCGTTAAGAGCAAAATTTACATGCATATAGTATCTTCAACCCATGATTTTATCAATTTTGCTTGCAGGTCAACATATTTGTATGATACACTGCGTCCTAAACTTGTTCACGAAACAAATATTGATTTTCTTTGTGAACTTGTTGATATACTTAAAATGGAAGTCTTGGGTGAACAACATAGTAGGAGGAGTGAATCACTAGCTGGTCTTCGTCCTACATTTGAGAGAATTTTAGCAGATGTCCATGAGCGGTTGACATTTCGTGCCCGGACTCATATACGGGATGAGGTAGGTTACTAGTTTTTTTTTTTTTTCTGTAATTACTAGTTGTTTTATCTTCGGATCTGTTTTAAATGCTGAAGATATTTCTTTTTGTTGGGTTTTGCCCCCCTGGTTTTTGTTCTAATCAATACTGAAAGGAAATACCATTCTCTGTGGAACTGTGTCAATTTTGTTAATGTACTCAAATTTGCTTCCCTATTTTTTTCTGCCTTTACATGGTAGCCTTCCTCCCCAAGACTCCCATTATCCCTCTCAAATCTCAACCCTCTTTCTTGAACTCAAGACTTGATTTGCTTCAACCACTACAAATAGAAGGCTAAACAAAAGTTTGTGCCATCACTTACCTACCGCTATCATGCTTCTTGTGTTGCCATTTAGTGTAAATCAAACACACTTGTTGACTCCTTTCAATGTATTTAGGTGATTGAAATAAATAATTTAGTCTTAAGAATCACATTGTTATGTTATATGTACTTTTACTATTTGATTGGTGGTTAACAATTTTTTTGGCTTACCATATTTAATATATTGGGGTGATTATTACAGTATATTTTTTTTTCTAATATTTCGGTTTTTGAAAACCTTATTTCCTTGTATATTTACAGATAGCGAATTACATCCCAACTAATGAAGACTTGGACTACCCTGAAAAGCTGAAGATATCTGTAGAAAGTACTTCTGAGATCAATCCTGTAAAGTGTCTTTCCTTGCAGTTTCTTGGTTTTTGCTTGAATATACATATTTAGCGATGATTGTTTCTTGGGGATGATGACTTCTATATGCTGATTTTCGTATGGTAATGCTTATTAGATATATTTAGTATTCTGAGTTCTGGTTGTTTGCCTGCTTCATTAGTTTCTGGTTGAGTTATGTGAATGTGGTGACAACCACAGGTGATTCTTCTTTGTTTTTTATTGTCACCTTCCAAACATTACCTTTTTCTGAACTGGAAACTGATAATGGCTTACAGGATGTTGAAATCTGATAATTGAGGTAATGATGATACCATCTGATGAATCAATTATTTTTCCCAATCCCATCTTGATTTTGCCCCCAATTTCACCAAGAGAGCAAATTTATCAATAACCTAGTGAACATTTCTTGTGCTTGTTGCACACATACATGCATGCATGGCACTGTGATTGTAGCATAGTTCCTGTTTTTTCACATGCTGGAGACCCCAACCGGACTTGTATTTGTTTTGTGGTTATTGCTGAATATTTTCTTCAGTCACTTGTTTGACAATTTGCTTTATGTAAATAGGTCTAGATTTAAAAATCGTTTGTTTTTCATCTCTTATTAATTTGCAATTTGCAGGCTGATGACAACCCAGATGTATCTAAAACATGGTATCCACCACTGGAGAAAACTCTATCATGTCTTTCAAAGTTGTATCGTTGTTTAGAATCTGAAGTTTTCACAGGTTTAGCACAGGTATTAAGGGTTTCACTTTTAACTATTTTTAATCACCCCTCCCCTCGGCCCCCAAATTCCTTTGAACCATTTATTAATGATCTGCTTTTGTTATTTCAATCAGGAAGCAGTGGAAGTTTGTTCAACATCGATTCAGGTATGGCAAGCAATATATTGGGCAGTGTTTTGTTTTTCCCCTCTTCAATTGAAGAAGTGTATTTGAACTGGAGAAAGAGAAAACAGTACAAAAGAATGGATGATACAGAATCCTTAAATCTGATAAAGAAAAGCAAAACATAGATGGACAATAAAAGTTCTTATAGTTTAATTAGAGTCGAAGCTGTCCAATCTTTTTGCATGTTTTACATGCTAATCTGCTGAAATACATGCCCTAAACACCAAGTGTCATATTCAAACCCTATTCCGAAAGCAGATCAATAGTGGAAATACACTCTTGAACCTACACTCATTCCTTTCCAATCACAAAATCCAATAATTCACACATTGCCACGAGATTTTGTTTTCCTTATTACCAAACCCTTGAATGTGAACATGAGGAAACAGATTAAACAAACTAGGACCCGATATCTCTCCCCTCAACTGAAAAATGGAGGAAGGAACCAGGCAAACTCCCTGACTCAGAACTGGACACAGCACACTTAAGGATAGATAAATTTATGGGGCCATCAAGCCTGCAACATGTCATTAGAAGGAGCTTTGGATTCCAAATCAGGGCATGTTATCATTTTCTTTTTAAGATATAAGAAGAATTTTCATTGAGGAAGAAAGCAATAGTACAAACCTAGTGGATAAGACTTCCTCGCACAAAAATGACAAAAGTAAACACCTAGGAACTAAGAGATTTGGTCAGTAACAGGGAATGGCATTATTTCTGTATGTCTAACAGAAACATCTCTGTAAAGTCAATGAGCAGAACACCTTGTACAAGCTAGAAAAAGGATGCTGTCCCAATTGTTGTCTGTAGATGAAAAAATTACCTTGAAAATTCTAGAATTCATTACCAGCCAAACATGGCTGAGAATTGCAAAGACAGCACTGCCACAGAATCTTGGCTTCTTTGCACAAGCAAAAATCTCTTAAGTTAATAAGGAGAAACACATGCAATCCCCAGGGCAGGTCTAATTTTTATTGAAAATTCTAAATTAATTCTAAAGAAAATTTGCTGAAGAACTGCAAAATAGAAAGAACAGCTGTACACATATTAGGACCTAGGAGACAAAGCAGCGAGAGGTCTGAACTTTTGTGGAGCATGTTATCCATTCGTGGTTATTTAAATTTGACAACATGCTTGATGTTTTGTTGTGTGACTGGCTTATTTCTGTTTTCTGCTTCCTCTTGTCTGCCACAGAAAGCAAGCAAATTAATTGCAAAAAGATCATCACAAATGGATGGACAACTCTTCCTTATAAAACATCTTTTAATTTTAAGAGAGCAGGTAATCCTGTCAGACTTTCTTGTGTAACTATTTAGTGGATTTTATAGTTTGAGTAATTTTTTTTGGTCTTCCAGATTGCACCCTTCAATATTGAATTTTCAGTCACACAAAAGGAGCTTGATTTCTCTCATTTGCTGGTTAGTGTTTCATAGCCCGATGCTATATTTTGTTAGCTGAGATCAATACACTGTCATTCAGACTTTGTCAAATTTGTACTCATTTCTCATAATTCAACTTTATTACATTGAAAAGTGTCTGTACTTGTGGCAATTCTGTCTAGTGTTATGTTTAGGAGTCGGAGATGATATTGCTTCTTTTATGGTCACGATTCTTATCAAATGAGGATATAACTTCGCATAGAATGCTGAGCACTTGCAATTTTACCTGTGCCTGGAGCCATTGCCTAAATGTCCTAATTACTAAGAGGATGTTATTTTTCTAATAGAAAAAGTATTAAGAGAAAAAGAAGATACTAATAATCCCAGGGTTAGGATACAATATCGTAAATGGCTGAAAAAAGAACTAAACAATAGAACAAAAAACAAGTAGGGCATCCCAATTACTCTGCAAATGGTTGACCCTATCTCAAACAAAATTTACTGAAGAGATTTAAATGTAAAGATGCATGCTTTTCTCTCTGTAAGAAAAATGTGTCACTGTTCACCCAATAGATAGATATCATAAAACAAGGAAGTAAAATTACCAATGATCTAATAAACTACAAGAACTGCTTGTTCTTAATCTATTTTATTTGCACATGCTTAGATCTACTATGTTAAAGGTCTCAATGAGTATGTGGATGCTAAAGAGTTTTTTTCGATCATGGACTTTGCCTACTAATATTGTCCCCATGTCATGATTAGGATTTAATTTTTATTTTTCTGATTTTGCTTTAGTATCACTAATATGTTATGTCTCTAATGAATATTGAATATGGATCAGGAGCATCTACGAAGACTTCTAAGAGGTCAAGCCTCACTATTTGATTGGTCAAGATCAACTTCATTGGCAAGGACATTGTCTCCAAGAGTTTTGGAAAATCAAATTGACACCAAGAAGGTTTGTGACTGTGGAATTTAGGGTCCTTTAAGAGTTTTAAATTTAAAGTTAATTTTATTGCGACATGCATGTTTAGTAGTCAAACCCAATATATGGTCAATTTTCCTAGCAATGGTTACCTGCTTTATTTCTTTCCTAGTTAACTCAAATAATTTCAGCCATATATTGCAACCCTTTATACTGCTGATACTGTCATGTCTCTACACAGAATTAATTGATATGAGAAATATTAAAATGGATTTCTCAGCAATGATGAGGTAAAGGTAAATATTAAACACTTGGGTAAAGATCACGCCCTGGCCACTCATTACACCCTCCCATCCCCTTAGTGTTCATTGTCAGCATTTTCTTTACAGCAGTTCTTTTATACTTTTATTTTGTAAACCAAATTCTTTCCATTTTCTATTCCCTTTGACGTATGGTTTCTTTCAGGAGCTGGAAAAGAGTCTCAAAGCCACATGTGAGGAGTTCATCATGTCCGTTACTAAGCTTGTTGTGGATCCTTTGCTTTCATTCGTTACAAAGGTCTGTCTGTAACCAAACTATTTGATGTTTTGCCAGCTGGTGAACTAAAATAGACCCGCGGCTTTAAAGCAATTGTAAATGTATAACTGGTTCTTATTATAAATTATTTGTTATTTGCCTTGTGTAAATCTTGTGTCATAAACATACATTTGGATTTTTTTTGATTTCTTGAACTGTCACTGGAAGATTTAACTTCTTTTATTGTCTTTGTAAAGAGAAAATGTATTTACTAGAGTTTTCATTTTGCCTTTTGTAGGTCACGGCAGTCAAAGTTGCATTGTCTTCAGGTGGTCAGAATCAAAAGCTAGAGTCAGGTATGGCCAAACCTCTGAAGGATCAAGCCTTCGCCACTCCGGATAAGGTGGTTGAACTTGTTCAGAAGGTAGGTCGTTATATTATTTACATTATTTATTCATTGAACTACAGAACAGTTTTCTGTGAGGATTCTCTGCGAGGAACTCCTAGAATTGGGCGATGATAAAAAAAAAAAAAAAAAAAAAAAAAAAACAAATCTAATCCCGTTTTTAAATAAGTAGATTTTTACAAAAACAAAGATGCCGAAATTTTTTACTTAATTGCTATTACTA
>Ga0099824_1001456_pt1 | contig 33321 bp, 13 predicted proteins | sample SiratrowhiteBW_FD_76837 | JGI IMG/M metagenome (GOLD analysis project Ga0099824, IMG submission 76837) | Root nodule microbial communities of legume samples collected from California, USA - Siratro white BW | ecosystem: Host-associated > Plants > Roots > Nodule | place: USA: California... | reverse complement strand
TTTTTATGAGACATTGAATATATTATAACAATATATTTTAAATCTAAAATATAGATATATCAAATTATATTAAATATATAATTTTAATTTTTTTAATCTATACCATATCAATCAATTTAATTAACAATGTAACCGTTCCACCATTGACTTATTAGCCTAGGATCTCAATTGATTCAATATTTGGATCGATTTTGATAGTATCGCCTCCAAGAAGTCCTTTTTAGTTTAATGAAAAGATAAAAAAAAATAGCAAAGAGGGTAAAACACGTGAAAAAAATTGTATACTATCGTAATGCATATTTATTAATTTAAGTAATCGAACTGACTAAAAAGAGTTAATTTTAAAAATGTTTTTTTTTCTCTTAAATCTACATTATAATATTTTTTATTCATTCATGTGAAAGTTCACACGCTCTTATATTCTCATAATTAATTCCATGTAATATCATTGATTTATGTTTTAATTTGAGTTAATGAAATATTTACATGCATGATATTGGAGATTAATAAAAGATATACTATTTTGGTGACATAAAATTATGATTACACTATTTCCAGGAAATTATGATTACACTAACTACAAGGAATATATTACTGTGTCTAAAAGTCTAAATCCCAATTTTTTTATGATATCCTTGCCGTTTAGTTCATTCAGGCAAGAAAAACAAGGAGGCAAGAAGAAGAGTGCAGTTGTTTGACACTTCACACTCTCTTTCTTTCCTTCCAACGGTCCAACTTTGACTCTCTTTGTTCTTTCTTCCTCTTCCTTCTTCTTCCCATGGCTTCGTAACATTCCCTAAACCCTAGAACAACTCCTTCATCACTCTATGTTTGATTCCTCAGTTACTCTATCTGTTTACGTTGCCACCATGAACTGGACCGTTGATTCCGTGCTCTTCGCTTTTCTCTTTCCCTCTCTATGGGAGATCAAAGTCGCCGTCGCCGCCTCCGTCTTCGTCATAATCGCCTATCGCTTCTTCGCCGCCCGAACTGGACACTTCCAAGCCGATCCGTCGCTTCCTGACAATTCCGCCGCCGTCGATGTCTCCGACGATAAGGACAAGGTTATTTTCGTTCTTTTCTGAGTTCTTCGGTTACTTCCAATGCTTCGTTAATGTTTCTGTTGTGTTGTTTTTAAATCACGGAAGGATTGTGGAGATTCGTTTTAGTTAATCTGTTCTGACGATCACTTGTGTTTTGTTCTATAGAATGATCTTGCATTTATTTTCGAATTCCTTTTATTTTTCTGTGGTTTCAGTGGAATTGATTAGTTTCGCTGAAGTGGAGCAGTTGCGTGGGTTCAATTGTTTCGAGTTCGTTATAATTGTGAATTGTGATCACTAGAATGGCTTGAAATTCTCGTGACAGTTGCTTCACGGAGAAATTTTTAACTTCTTGACGTTCAGTTTTGTCTCTACTACGAGTTCGTTAGGATTGTGAATTGTGATCACTAGTTCGTTTGCATACGTGGCTTGTCAAGAATAGAAATGCTGTTAACTTAGTGTCTCAACCTTTCTGTTAGTTACTTCACGGAGTAATTTTGAACTTGGTTGTCATTCAGTTTTATCTCTGCTAGGAATTCCTTAGGATTGTGAATAATCACTAGTTATTTTGCGTTTGTGTCAAGAACAAAAGTACTGTTTGGGTTTATAACTTAGTGGCTCTAGATTTTCCTGATAGTTGCTTTGTGGGGTAATTTTTAACTTGTTGACATGCAGTTCTGCACTTATTTTTGTAGATGGGGCAGCCTAAAGTGGATTCTCAAGGCAGTTCAGGGTACCTGATCAAGGTAATTAGGTTTTCTAGCAATGTATAGTCTGGACCTCCTTCCCCAGGGAAGAAGGCAACTTGTCTTGCAGTATATATATGCTGGAATCTATTGATGATATGTGGGTTTTTTTTTCAAATTCTCTTTGAAGTTAGAACTGTTGGCTGCTAAGAATCTTGTTGGTGCAAACTTAAATGGCACATCGGATCCTTATGCTATCATCACATGTGGCAATGAAAAGCGGTTCAGGTTAGTTGATCTGCTTTTTTCCCTCCTTTATTTGAATTTATCTCTCCGTAAGTTTAGTTTGAATTAGGAGGAATAATACTTTGATGCTTGGGAATAAGTGTACTGCACCCATATATCTATGTGATTGCATACATATATATATTTGTATATTTATTGTTTCATAATTACTTTAAAGCATGTACTATCTGAATTGACCATATAATGACAAAAAAATAAGGAATGTGCACTGTCAGAGTCTGTTAGAAGTGTGACATACGGATAGGATAATACGTTTCTCATACTCAGCATATCTTCTCAAAAGCAATATTTTTGCTCAACATTGTTCATTGGGCCCTGGTGTGCTGATGCAGTTCCATGGTCCCTGGTTCAAGAAATCCAATGTGGGGCGAGGAGTTCAATTTTTCTGTTGATGAACTTCCTGTCCAGGTATCTGGCTTATCATCTATCTAACATATGTGTTGAATTGGAGTAATTATCACCTATCCACGATTTTTAATTTTTCTTTCTGTTCTTTTTTACCTTGATTTTACGTTCTTAGAGGACAAATTTACATTTAATGTAATAATATATATTTTTTATAGTGGATAATGCTTCTATATAACTGTTTTGATATATGAGTGGTTTTATCTCATGGGCAATGTAACCTATTCACTACAATGAAATGACACTATTTTATTGCCACTGTAATTAATAAAAAAATGTGTCAGGAATGATGCATTAAAGAGAAATTTTGGGTAACAACTATTCTGGAGAAGACAGTGCAGTCTCATCTTCGGTGGCTTGGGCATATGCGGTGAAGACCTGTAGAATCCCTAATATAAGGAAAGAGTAGATTAGATGGAGCAGGATAGTTTGTTAGGATATAAGGAGAGGAGAGGGGATGGATGTTCATTTTGTAGACTAAGCATTAGCTCTTTGTGAAAGGAAATCCTTTGTGAAGGGGAAACTCTTGGAGGAGAGAGTACTGTCCTACTTCTTGTTCTTTTTGTTCTTCTCAATGAAAATCTTTATTTCTTTTTTTCTTTTTTTCAATTCTTGGCTCCTGACAGTAGTTCAATACATAGAATTAGAGTTAGGGGGAGACCAAGAAAACTTCAAGTGAAACCATTAGAAGTATATTGATTTACATGGTTTGGTATTGACATGATTTATGATGGCACATAATAGTGTCATTTGATCCATGCTGCCAATGCCACCTACAAAGATCGTTGTTGTTGTTGTTGTTTGTTATTAATAATCTTTTACTCATTTGGATTCTAGTTGTGTGTTTTCAAATAAATTTATAGCTTAAATAAGTTTGTAGACGTTAAATTTGGGGTAAATATGATCTTGCTCCAACTGATCTTTTTAGTCCTTTTAATTAAGAAAAAAAATACTTTTTTAGTCCTACCGCCCAAACACAATCTACCTAAATGTCATCAAAATTAATACTTTGAAAGGAAAGTAAATGTGATATGGTGTTTGATGATAAGAATGCAAGATTTATCATGTCAATGACTTGTGATCCATCAGCCATGTATGTCAAATGTTTGATGCAGAGGCTAAAAAAGCTTTTTTCTAATTACTGAAACTAACATGATTAATTTTAAATCTGGAGGACCAAAACTTAGCTTACTCCAAATTTGAGGGTTTAGTGTGGAAATACAGTTTCTTTTCTAAACTCAGACAAAGAAAACTGATGAGAAGAATAATGGAAATAAATATTCCTATGCAAATGTAACTTTTTGAAGCTAAGTATAGTGATCAAACAGAAAATTTTTAGCATGTTGTGGGATTGATATCTATAAAGGAGTGCCAGCATATTTCTTGCATTATGTCGGACAAGCTTCTTATTTGACAGATTATATCTGTTATGTAGGTTTTCGTGAAACTGACTTCTTTCCCTGCTGACGTAGCAGATCAATGTCACAATTTATGACTGGGATATAATTTGGAAAAGTGCTGTTCTTGGTTCAGTGACTGTTCCGGTTGAAAGTGAAGGTCAGACCGGTGCAGTGTGGCATACTTTGGATAGTCCATCAGGGCAGGTAACCTCCTGTCAGAAGAATTATGTGTGGTTTTAAAGGTTTTATTTGCATTTTGGTTCTAATACATTTTATGTTTCAAAAGCATGACTATTAATATGTAACTGCATGGCAGGTTTGTCTTCATATAAAAACAATAAAACTATCTGGAAATGCTTCCAGGTGAGCCTTTTCTTATTATTTAAAGAAAAAATGTATGTATCATATGATTTATGTTGGTGCTAGATACTTTGGGTGTTATATTATTATTGTTAGAATAGGTCATCTTAAATAGGCTTTATTGAAATGATGTTGTGTGCTTTGTGCTGTACCTAGTTTCTAGATATGACCTTTCTTATTCTTTTCTCTACCCTCTTATTCTTGTATCTGAACTACCAATGTGAACCTAAAAGAGGGGAATCATTTAGTCTCTATTCTTTTCTATTCATCTGAAGTATTATTATTATCATCATCATTTGTTGGTCTCTTATATTCATTACTGCTCTAATAGGATAAATGGCTATGGAGGAGCCAACCCTCGAAGAAGGATCCCACCCTTGGAAAGGCCGGGGCCCACTGTAGTCCATCAAAAGCCAGGGCCTCTTCAGACAATATTTTCTCTTCATCCAGACGAGGTTTCTGACAGAATTTGTCTCTGGTTAACAATTACTAATATGGAATTTTGTTGATCTGACAAGTGAAGCATATTTTTCAGGTTGTTGATCATAGTTATTCTTGTGCACTTGAGAGGTCATTCTTGTACCATGGTCGTATGTATGTCTCAGCATGGCACATTTGCTTTCACTCCAATGTGTTCTCAAAGCAAATGAAGGTAAGACTATACTTCTGTTTTGTCAAGTTTGAGTTGTGAACACTGCTAGCACACTACATTGCTTCTTGTTGGAGGTTGTTGATACATCACTCATGTTGGGTGGTTTAGTTTTATGATTTTCTGATAATGTTTCATGATGTCATTAAAAAAATTTGAGTTGAAGAGTAGTTTAGATTTCATGTGAAGTTTCTCTTCTGGAGAAACAATTGCATTAATAGTCATATGGCTTTGCCTGGACCTTTACTTTTTATGAAACTGTATTATTAATATATACTACTATTGGAAAAAATCCCTTTCTTACTTATCGACACTGCCAATCTGTTATTTGTTGTGACTTTTTGTTTTTTCTTTGTTTCTTTGTATTTTTACTGTGCTTTTCTAATTTTGGTTCTAATACTAATTTCTTTGAAATATTTGACAGGTGCTTATTCCATTTGAAGATATAGATGAGGTATGATCTCTAATTCTTTTTCTCTCCTCACTAAATATTTCAGTCAAATTAAAACTTTCATCTGGTGTAACTATTCTACTTCTTCTTAAGATTCGAAGGAGTCAACATGCATTTATTAATCCTGCTATAACAATTATACTTCGCATGGGTGCTGGTGGACATGGCGTCCCTCCTTTGGGAAGCCCTGATGGTTAGTAATTTGTTTTATTTCTAATTTGTGATTCAATTCAATGCTTGTCCTGATTTTTCATAAATAAATCGATCCAATTAAGCTTAGTTTGTCCGTATTTTTAACAAATAAATCAATCCAATTAAGCTCAAGGGATTGCATCCACTTGGTACTATGGTTCTACGCATTCTCTATATGTATCACAACAATATCATTTGTTGCTGGGGGATTTTCCTTTATTGTTGACTGAGTTTCATTTTTTCATAGACAGACATATTACTATATTGCTGGATACTGTTTGTAATGTTATTCTGATTTTTACTGGTATTTCTTTTAAAAAATTACTGTTGATGGTTTTCTTTGGTGAATAAAAGTGAGTACTGCATATTACAGATGGCCTTTGTTAGATAATTTGATTAGGTCGGCATTTTTCTTGTTTATTATTTCAGGTAGAGTCAGATATATGTTCGCATCCTTTTGGAACAGGAATCATGCTTTCAGAAATCTCCAGCGTGCAGCAAAGAATTTCCATGAAATGTTGGAAGCTGAGAAGAAGGTTACAGCTCTTACCTAATCAACTTAGTTTTGTTGGCTTTGAATAAGTTGCTTCTTATTGTAAAAATCTTTGAAGAGATTCAAACATAGGAGTTTGACTACTCTAAAATGATGGGTGCTCATTTGAGGGAGAAACCAGAGTTTCAATATATTTTTGATGACAATCTATGCTGTTGCTTTTTCCCTAAACCGTAATTGTTTACGATTCCCTCTGAAATAAAATCTTTTTGCCTTTTATTTTGGAAACATATTATGAAACCGATACAAGTGCTGAGATAGAAAAAATAAGGGAGGGACACTTGATGAATTGCATGTTCCTTATCTATGCCGAAAAGGCTCTTATTTATAATTGAGTCATAAATATAGTGAATAAAGGTTATCCTAATTGACATAATTACATGTTGCGCATATCGCGTAATATTACTATTTATAAAGTTTAATGTCCAACAACCCCTCAAGTTTGAATTCTTGCTATCTATATAACTAATTCAAGGAACTCTCAATGGGGTTTTTGTTGAGGACATTTTCCAATTGATCATTTGATTTGATAAACCCAAGGGAGATGTCTCCGGATGAGATCTTACCCATGATGAACTGTGTTTAGTCCTAATGTGCAAATAGAGGTCGATGTGAAGATTTTTCTTTTTCCTTACAATTTTATATTATTTTTTTTATCCTCAAAATTTTTGTATGAATAGAGGACAGGTTCAAGCAATTAAGTGTTCTTATTTATCATTATATAGGAAAATGCGGAGTCAGAGCAGCGTGCACATAGCAGTTCTGTAAGAGGAAATAAGCTGCTGGATAAGCCTCCTGTAGAAAGCATGTCAAAATCTGGACAACTTCCACATTTTATCAAAGAAGAGGCTTTAGTTGGTATATACAATGTAGGCATTGTTTTCATCTTTTATCTTCATGAGTTTAACTATCAGCTTAATTATTTATATATAACTAGTGATTCTTCTACAGGAAGTTTTTCCCTGCACAGCTGAGCAGTTTTTTAACTTATTGTTAAATGATGGTTCAAATTTTACTAGCAAATATCGTTCAGTACGAAAGGACACTAATCTTGTGGTAAATTTTCTTCAATTGCTATTGTGATTCCTTATGAAAGCTATCAATTGCTATTGTGATTCCTTGAACATATAGAAAATTTGAAGTTATAATGTCCTGTAATGTGGTTTATAATGTTTTGGGCTCTCCAATTACAAGAGATAGCTTTCTCCCTAAAATTGAAATGCATATACTCTGTCTACTCATATACTAAAAAGAAAATCCTTTGATGTCAATGTTTGTCTCAAAAGCTCAGTTTTAGATTTAACTCTTTCCTTCATTCCTGAATTAAAATATATCATTCATAAATGGTAGTCTCACTTCTAGGAGTTCTCATACTGTTGGTTACTCTATCAATCATTTGCATATGAATATTGGAGTTGATGCATTCTCACCCTTATAGGACCCTTCTCTCCTTTTTCCTTTGTAGATTTTTCTTTTATTGAAAATAAAGAAAGCACAACTTTATATTTGTTTGTTTTGCATGTATTTTGACATGTTTGATAGCCAAGTGACTTTGGGTCTTAAGATGTTGGTTGGCTCAATGGTTATGATATTTACAGATGGGTCAGTGGCATACAGCAGATGAGTATGATGGTCAAGTCCGAGAGATAACCTTCAGATCACTTTGTAACAGCCCTATGTGCCCTCCAGATACAGCCATGACAGAGTGGCAACATCATGTTCTATCACCAGACAAGAAAAACCTGGTTAGACTGATGCGTTTATTCACTACATATTATGAAATATCAAAGGAGAATATAATGATAAATGATTATGTTTTAATGTTGGTAGCTTTTTTTGTGGTCTAGTTAACTTCCTTTGCTTTTGCAACTCATCCCCTTTCCTTTTTCTACCAACCTCTGTTCCAAAAGAAGAAACAAAATTTTTCTTTGGTGTGTTCAGAGTAACTAACGGGATGATTTTGTGACTTCTTTTAGGTGTTTGAGACCGTGCAGCAGGCACATGATGTTCCATTTGGATCCTATTTTGAGGTAGGGAATACTTCGGATATCTTATCTGGATACTCATCTGTTTTCTGTACTTGCTTCTTTCAATTTATTTTTGTTCCTATGTATGATCAGATTTGAATCATTCCATTTCTAAATGTGTTTTTATTATTCATTAGTATAATGGAGGCTGATTCACATATGATATGTGCAGTCAGGAAAATTCCCTATTGCCTGAATGGAAGAGTATGATGCTCTGTCATTTAAGAGTCTGCATTGCTCGTAAACCATATTCTACTGATTGTTGTAAATTTAATCTTTAAACTTGATGGTATGACGGAGGAAGGAACAAGAAAGGGCCAGACACATACTTTTTAAGTTCTTTATTAATAATTCATTTAATATAATCCATATTGCAAAAGTGATTTTGACTAACATTGAATTCAGCCATGAAATTCTACATATATTTGAATGTAATACTAGAATTAATCCATTAACTTACACTCTGAAGACACATTGGTATTTCACATATAGATGCTTAGCACATTTAGAATAGTGTGAAGCTGCAACCTACTTTTAAATATTGATGTAAAAACACCTGTTATCATCAGATGTCCATTTGTGACTTTCCTATCAAAAGGGTGAAAGAACGAGTTCTAACCTTCAAAAATACCTGTTTTAAAATCCTAGATGCTAAACTCTGATAATTGGAAGGACTAAAGTTAGTAAATAAGGTATGAAATATTGAAAAAGAATAGTAACATACCAATAATAGTCCCTTCATGAATCTGTGATATGTTTGTCTCCCAGCTTATTGTTTGTAATATTATATTATATTTTTCTGATAAAAGATAGTTTATGTTCTTGGTCCACTAGGTACACTGTAAATGGAGCTTGGAGACAATTAATGAAAGCTCATGTACACTGGACATAAAAGTGGGTAAGTTTTGGTTGAAACTCCTGAATATTGTCCCGCTTTTACATCCTATTCCCAATTTAAGTGTGTCATTGATGATGCAGTTTTCTGCTAATCACCAAGCACAAAAAATTGCTGACTATATTTTATTTGTTCTTTTGGGTTATTTCCATGATTTTTCCCCTTCTCTTTCGTGAGAACACCCTGATTGGTTTGAAACCATTTTCTCAGCTAAGCTTTATTCACGCAGAGCCAGCATTTCCAGGCACACCCATTTCTCTAATTTACCCACATATTCTGTCTGTTTATTTTTCTTCAAGTCCTCTACTGAGTTTTCTTGAAAGTCTTCTGAATAGAGGAATATCTGTACTTCCACTGCTACTCAGTTTTTTTTTCTTTTCTGTTGGTGAGCGTGTTTTATAGAAGTCCTACTCTGCTGTACCTGTTCAACCTTTCCGTTCTGTTCTGTTCTGATTTTTATTGGCTTTATTAATGATCCTTCACATCCTGCGGAGTCACAGAATCATCCACTTGACTTTTCCTGTTAATGTGTGTTTAATTTAAGACTGACTTTTTTTTAGCATCTATATATTTGGGTAACGTAAATTGTTTAACTTGCATTTAGTCTATACAATAATATATTGGCCATCCTACTACTCACTAGAGCGATCTTGGGATTGATAACAAATTCTGTGATTAGCATGTTAGAATCAGGCACAAGCTAAAATTCCATTCCAGGACTTAAAGGGAAGCCAATACGAAAATGATTACGGAAATATCAAAGTGAAAAAATAAAACCCGAGTCATTTCCTTCTTTCTTGCAGGTGCACATTTCAAGAAATGGTGTGTTATGCAATCCAAAATAAAGTCAGGGGCAGTCAATGAGGTTGGTAGATGTTTTGTTGATACAGTTTTTCATATATAATAGTTCCAAGCTGCAGGTATTAGCCGCTTTTAATTAATAAAATTATTGTTGTTTAACAATGTAGTACAAGAAAGAAGTTGAGGTCATGTTAGATGTTGCTCGATCGTTTATAAAATCAAATACTTCTAATGGCGAGAACGTTGAGGTCTCTTCGCCCTCGGCACCAACCCTCGAAAGCTAATTTTTTTGGCACCCTAAAGATCGTGATTTTATTTATCTGTGCAATATTGCCACTTTTTTTTTTTTTTCTTTATTATGTAACATGCGTAAAGGACAGATATGTATATGTATATTTTGAATGCAATAGGATTTTTCTTTCTTGTGTATCTCCTTTGGAAAATTTCAGTGGGGGGATTCTGGTGGCTTTTTGTTTTTCTTATCGAAACGCCTTTCTGGAAAATGAAAATTTCTTTATAGTTCCTTGAATTACAACCATATAGTTTTGTTCCATTCAAGAAAATTAAAGATTAATAACGAATTTTCTTGTAGAGCAGTTATGCGACATACGTAAATAATGGGAGTGAGCAACTGGTTCTTTCCCCTACCGGCCAACGTTAATGATTATGATGTAACAAGTTGCAATGAACTTCGAAGTTATGATCAAACGTCCCACAAATAAAATATCAGCATAGTGCCTTAGTAAGCAATTAATTAACGGACGGGTTTTATTTAATTTTTTTAAATATGCAATTTGATATGTAATATTTAATACAAATTATAAAATTATTTAAAATTATCACACTTCCGAAATTTACTTTCAGAAAACATGTCTTGGAATTTATTTTTCACAGCATACTCTCTTACTTCCAATTTATAAATCCAGCTGTGTATCTTTTCTAGAAAAAAGTGAAAGAAAAACAAAGTGAATTTTGTGTGAATAAAACAAAGTGAGAATTGCAAAATTTTGTTCTCTTATTTACACTCTGTTTTTGCTATACACACCACTTTATTTTTCATTTAGGAAAAGCACACAAGTTGTGAAGTTGTACCTGATTCTTGAATATATGTTCTTATATTTTGTGATTTCAGTTGAGGAACTAGACTTTTTTCAATTTTTAATATACTGTTTTTAACTTTTATTTAAATAACCTATTCTTATTTTATTCACTTAAATATACAATGTAATGCTCAGATGTGGGAAAACCGTTATGTGAAATCCAATTTCGCTTTACTTTATCAATTTTATAACATTTTATCAGAGACAAGTCGTTCGTTCTTCAATCCATTTTTTTTAATCTTTTTCATTTTTTAAATATAATTTTATTAATTTTTAAGTTTCTAATTTTTCTAAAATATTTTCGATTAAACTAAAACTTTATAATATAGATATTTTAATATTTTAATTATTTAACTTTTTAAAAATATTATATTAGAAATAATATTATTTTATTTAATTTTTTACAAGAACATTGTTTTAAATAATGGTTATTTATTCTTAAAATTATTTTAGTTTTAATTAAATTTTGAATATAGATATTTTTAATTATTTGAAGTATTTATTTTTTCTTCAAAAATACAAATATTTTAAAATTTATAATTAATAAAATTATTTGATTTAAGGATTTTAATTTAAACAATACAAATACAAAATAAATTTTTAAACTCTTATTATATTATATTATATTGAAAAATAATTATTTAATTCATTAATAAATTTAATATATATTTCTTTATTATTTAAAATAAACTAAAATAATGTTATGATTTTTAATATACAAAATTATTAATCTATATTATTTAAAAATAAATTACTAAATTTATAAATAAAATGTATTTATATTATGTATTATAAAATAATTTTTTAATTTTTTTATATTATCATTTAATTTGATCATATTTAATAGAATTCTTAAAATTTTATAATAAAAAATTATTTGAAATTAGAATTTTAATTGAATGAAAAAATGTTAACACTAACTTAATCAGGTACAGTCTACCAGCAAAGGATAAGACCTTCCCTCTTCATCTAGAAAAATTATTTTTTATCTTGGCAAACCTTCTCAATTGCTCTTGTCTAACACCCAATGCATTGCTCTTTTTAAAGTTGACTCTCAAACCGGACGCAAACTCGAAGCATCTAAAAATGCCTTTTCCAATCATAATATTTTGCAACATTGTTAGTTTGCACATCAATAATGTGTCATTGGTAACATCATATCCTCTCTTCCTACCATGACACCTTTAGGTAGTTTTTCTTTGTGTCTTACCTAACGGTCCCGCAAATTGACTACTAAAAATAAAAAAGGTGTCATGGGATAACTTTATCGAAGTTGTTTTGGTGATTTAAACTCTTTTGTTAGAATCTCATTTACGAACACTTTTATAGTAAATGACTCCATTCATCCCCTGATCTTTCCAATCCATAAATTTTTAAACCCCAACCTATCCAACATTTAATAGAGGAAGTCCTAGCTCACTAAAATGTATGTTTTATTTTATAATCCACTTTAATTATCACTCATTATTCTCTTTTGTACCTCATTTCCTCCACTACCTCATTGACCACTAGTACACTATCCAATAGACCTCTATCTTTTAAAAAAAGTTAACTGGATAACATCATTTACACTTAGAAGACTTTCTTTAGCACAATATCTTAACAATGATTTTATACATGCAGCCTACTAGTGATATAGTTCTATAATCATTTAAGTATACCAATTTTAGGTGTTAGAGCTATAAATGATCCATTGCAACCTTATGATATGTAACCATCCTTTTGAAAGTTAACTACAACTCTAATTATGTCTTTTTTTAAAACCTTCCAAAAGTTCTTGATAAGAGCGAAGTCGTTAAAATCATCTAGGTCTGTAATAGGTTTAGGGTTTAGGTTCAATTAGTATCTTATTGTCTTCCATGGTTATGGATGGAAATTCTCCTTTCCAAATCTAACTCCTAAAACCATCACCCCCTAATTTCTCTTTAAATAACTCTTTGACTACATTTTTGAGTGTTTTGTGGTCCTCCCTCATTGCCACGTGATATTAATTTCTTTAATTTCATTTATTGATCTTCTCCATAAAATTGTTGATAGGAAATATCTAGTATTAGAGTCCTCCTTTTCTAATCATTTAACCATTGATTTTTGTTTCAAGATGACCTCTTGTCTGTGAGTATAAAAATAGTGTTTTGCTTTGAAATGTATCAAAAGTAAATTGTATGAGTGATTAATTCTATTTCATATACACATGTTTCAACATTTTACTCATATATATGCCAAAAAATTGCGATTGGATGTGAAATTGACTATTTCTAATATTATTTTTGAGATAAACAAATTATTTTTTGCAAATATTAAATTTGTCTTTCATGTTTATTTATGATATATTGTACGTATATTTACATGATTTCAAATATTAATCAAATAATTATTTTATGAAATGAAAAATTATTAAAGTATGATATTATAAAAAAATTCAATATTTAAAGGATATATATTTTCTTTCTTTAATATCAAACTTTAAGAAATAAATTATAATTGTATAAATTTTAAAATAGAATATCAATTAGCAATTACGTATAAATGTAAAGTAATTAAGGTAAACAATTATAGCAATTGAAATCTCATGACAATCAGGACATTTATTATTTCTTGCAAACGTTGAAAGAGAGAATAACTTAAAGATTTGAATGAACTTTGTAAATAAAATGATCTAAATTTTTGAGAGATAAAATGAAATATTATGTAACAAAGCAAAGTTCTTCAAATAAAATGAAATTAAGTACCAAAGAGAAAAGAAAAGATATGCTTTTAGGTTATATAATAAATTAAAAACTTACATGATTGAACACTCAATTAATAATCAAACATTTTCACTTGGTGAAAAATAAATAACAAATAAAAATATTACAATAAAATATAAATGATCAAATGTGTATAAACAATTTGTTTTGATAAAATTAAGTTTTACGTTTTTTGAAAAGCAATACATGATTTGAATAAAAATGTAGGAAGAAAAAGAAAAGTGTAATTGAGAAGAAAAGTGTAATTGAGGTTATGATGTGAGAGAAAATACTTAAATATTAAAAGAAACTTGATAGATATTAGATGAGTTGAACTATTGACAAAAAAAGATGAAAATTTGTGTAGTAAAAAAAACGTTATTCAAATTAAGCGAAACAAAAGACCAAAGAGAACAATAAAAATAAATTTCTTAGGTTATATATAAATTAAAGGTGTTTTAATAATTTAATATAAGGACAACGATATAGCATATATATGTGCATAGCCATTCCATTGTCATACCTAATTAAAAAACAGAGTACCACTCATATCAATATATCCAGTCAAAGATAGGAAAGAGAAAAACAGTATCATTCTTTCATTTTTTTTCTCTCTTCTTAAAAGAATTCTTATATTTGTGCCTAGTCCACATCATGGATGTTCAACAATATATCATTCTTTAATTATTTTCATTTGCCTCCTCAAAATCAAGGTCATACTATGCTTGTTATAATATATCATGATCTTTTCAAGTGGTTTGAGTCTCATCTTAACCTTTTTAAAACCAGATGCTACATTGAGTATTGACCCTCAAAGTTTGAGAATTTAGAATTTTAAGAACTTGTGTAACCATAATTATATTATAATTAGTAATAGGAAGTGGTAAATAAGGAGTAGAATAATCTTCTCTGCATAATTTCACTTGAGACATATAAAATAGGTAATACTAACTTATAATCTAACATTATGTTTATATAAATAAAGGATCAAAACACCTCAAACTCAACGTTTGATTCTTTCTCAAAATTATAAAATATTGTTGATAGGATTGTAATTTAAGAAACACTTTGTCACCATAATTAAATTTCATTATTTTTCATATGATTGTAATTTAGGAAACACTTTATCATCATAATTAAATTTCATTATTTTTCAAAACTAGTACAGTTTACATAACATTATAATTGATATATTCACAATACAAATTATATAGTGGATGTCAACATTGAAAGTTCTTTTAAGTTGTTTATGTAACATACATTGTCAACATTGTCACTATTGGAAAACTTTATTCATCACCACACCATTTAAGAGATAGCTTTACAAGGTATCTTAAAAAACTTGTCATGATTAATAAGCCTAGTTTAATGACCTCATCTTACAATGATAAATATATCCTTCATAATAACTTGTATATGTATTTCAAAATGTGCTAAGCATGTTGAATATATTGAAGTTTGGAAGAATTTCAAATATTTTGTAAGCAATATAAGATTAGGGACTAATCTATGAAGATATTGAATTCTAACTAGATAAACAGTTACATAACAATCATTAGAATTATTATAATTGTAGAGGAACTTAAATATCATCTCATAGATCCATCACTAAGTCATATTTTTTTTCTTTTTGATGAATTATCAAATTGCATTTAGCCTTCATATTCTTATTCTCATTGATACTAAAAAAACATAATAAATTAAAAGACCTCCAAAACTAGTTGCATTGCATTTATCTAAGCAAAGTCTTTCTTAGTCATATACAATTAAGGTATTTCATTGTTGTTGACAATTAGTTCACTTAATTTTTTTTGTCCAAGTTAAGGTATATTATGTTTCTGTGTTTCACCTTAAAAATAATAACGATAGTTGTTTCTTTATTGAAATATCTCGAACCCAATTCAATATATCATCTTGAAGAATAAAATTGAATACTATAGTTTAATAGGTAAAATTGTTATACCTTCATTGGCAAAAGAGAGAAAATAAAGGAGAATGGGTTAAAGCAAGCGAAGTATAACATAGAGTATAAGAATTTTCAATACATATATCTATATAAATATTTATGATAATAAAACTTTAAAAGAGAAAAAAAGGGGTGTAAATAGCATGAGCTTTCTTGATTTGGTATGGGCTGGAGCCCATATAGAACGAGTGAAGTAACCGAAACAAGCCTTTTCACCTTCCTCACTGTCACTGGTTCGATTGGAAGAGATGAAGAAGGGTTTGATGGGTGGCTATGGTGTTGCCCTCATTGCGGTGGTGGTGTTGGCTTTGAGTTTACGTGCGTCATCGGAGCAACTCAGTTCGAGAGAATGCGAGAATCTTGGTTTCACTGGACTCGCCTTGTGCTCTGATTGTAACACTCTCTCGGAGTACGTCAAAGACAAAGGTCAATGCATTTCCGATCTCTCTCTCAATCAATCATTTATTCCTCAAATTTGATTTTGTTTTGTTTTATATATTCCGATTTGACTGTTATTATGTCGCTCGAGAAGCGCGATTAGAATCGCAGATAGGTTAGTTAGGGTTCTGTGACAGTTACCACAAGAATAGTACTAAGCTTGAAATTCGCTTGCAGAGTTGGTATCAGATTGCCTCAAGTGTTGCACGGAAGACTCCGATGATGCCACTACCAAGGTATGAATCGTGACGGTTTAGACCTACTCTAATCTGGTTGCAAATTGTATAAATATGCAGCTTACCATTACTAAATCAATCTTCTGAAGAAAACGTGTGTCTTTTGAGTGAAAATGAAAAAAAAAGAGTTAGATCTGTTTGGTGTGAATGAAAAAGTTTCCTCTCTTCATTCTTATCTTTATTGGTTTACAATGAAGTCACCTTTTATTTACTGGCTCTAAATGTTTTTATGGGAAGTACTGAAAATAGAAAAATGATTTTTAACCGAATGTTTGAACATAAGAAACAAATAGATAATTAAGAAATGGGTTTTAACCGAATGATTTTTGTTTTCACTTGTAGTTGATAAGTTTTACAGATAATTAAGAAATGGTCAGGAGAGTGTCTTTGAAGTAACTCCAATTATTTTGTGGTTTCAACATTCTGCACCATCTTCCCCCCTCCCCAACACACACAACAAAATGGTAAAAGGAAGATATTGTCATTAATTCTTTAAACTTTTAGATTACGTACACTGGAGCTTTACTGGAGGTCTGCATGAGGAAACTTGTTTTCTACCCTGAAGTTGTTAGCTTTATTGAAGAGGAAAAGGATCAATTTCCATCAGTAAAAGTTCAATATGTTTTTAACTCTCCACCAAAGCTAACCATGCTGGATGATGAGGGTCAACAGAAGGAAACAATCAGGTGAGACTTCATTTATTATCTGCATATTAGTACCTTGCTAGCATCTTGTTAACAAAGTTCATCATCATTTGGTTTTATTTTCCAATTGATTATAGGGCCATGACTACATTGTTGATTTTCTTTTAAAATCCGTAGTGGTTGTTATTCAAACGATTATACAACAACCAATATTTTTTCCTCTAACAAGTCAGCTGCATAGACTAAATAATGTTATAATGTTGTATTGTGAATTTTGTCTATGAAAAAAACCATTGATTTCTTAATCATTCTTTAATGTTTTCCTCTATAATGTTTCCTGTGTTTTTTTGGACCTCCAATACCTCTGGCGATAGTATTTCTATCAGAAACACGAAAGTACATAACTTTGATTAACATTGTAGAATTTTTACTGATGCTTTAATTTAAGTTGACTAAAAATAATCATTGCATTTGCAACATTTGTTTACAAGGTTTTCTAGGTCTAGGTTAGACAATACTCATTATGCACTTGATAAGTAACACTAAGGTTGTGGAGGTGCGTATACCATAGTTGTAACTTGTAAAGGAATTGATTTCTCCATTTAGATGAAAGAATCTAGTAAATTACTATTTGAATTGTCTACCAAAAGAAATAATTTATTTAACTTTTTGTTGATGGCTGTGTGGATTCCAATGAAACTACAGCATAAACAATTATAACCACAATGAATTTGAAATCTTTCTTGAATGTGATTCAAAATGAATGTGTACTCTCTAGGAGTTATAATATATATTTTTTTCTCATTTGAATGAAAATGAGTTTTAGGTTGTTTTTTTTTATTGTATTTTATGTTTTGTCTGTTACAGGATTGATAATTGGAAGCGTGAGCATATACTGCAGTTCCTGCGAGAGAAGGTGAAGCGTCTGGCATCTGAATGAGAGTCTTTAATCCATTTTTTGGCATGTTGTAGACTTATTCCCATTTACAAAAAAAAAAAAAAAGTGGGGAGTATATACAGTGTGACTTGGAGAAGTGCCCTTACAAGTGACCATAATAACATATAAAAATCATCATTATTTGGCTAGTTAAGACAATTCTGGATTTTGTGACAACTGATTTCAATACTACGGTTTATTTTTTTTCCCGATTTTATGGCAGCTGTAAACTTCAGTCTTGTAATATTTCATTGGGAGACTAACACGTTTCTGTTATAATGCGGGAATAGATACTATAGTTCATTTTTAAAAAATATATGTATGAGCTGTCATGTAGCTTTTCGCTATTGATTCTGTGAGCGTCAAAATATTCATGTTTATTGGTAAATAGGAGTACATTTTGGAACTAAATGTCGACTGTCATTTATAGCGTTTGCATGTGGATTCGGAAATTGCCTTGTAGAGTGTAATTAATTTTAGAGATTGGAACGTCAAAGATGAATTATTCTTACCTCATTATCTAATGACAGAAACTTTTTACAAATAGCACTAGTGGGTTTTTTAGTTAAATAATTATTTAAATAGCATGGGTAAGACCTGCTGGAATTTGGTTACCGAATAACTGAATTTTAAACTAGCTTTTTTTTTTTTGCTTTTTTAAAAATGAAGTGAAAAACTTTGAAAAGTAAAAAAAAAAAAGAATAATTATTCTGAAAAATAAATAGTTAAAAAATTAATATTTTGAAAAAAGGTTAGAAAAATATATATGCTGAAAATAAAAATTCAAAAAGGTATTGAGAAATATTTTAGAATATTATATATTTAAAAGATGATAAATTAGAAAACTAATTATATCAAGAAATAATTTTTAGAAAATACTATATTTAAAAATATTTTAAGAAATAATTATTTAGAAAAATAAATATTTGAAAGTAATAATAATTTGTTAGAAAATAAATATTTAGAGAAGCGATTATTTAGTTTTGTAAGAAAATGTAATATTAATAATGATTTATTTGCTATTAAAGATTAATGAAATTTAAAATGTAAAAGTGTAAAAAATATAATTGATATTTTGAAATTTTATTAAATTAAAAAATTGAACCTCACAAATTAATGAAAACATTGATTAAATAACAAAATGAATTTCGTTTATATTGTATAATTATATTTGCAAGATATTAAAATGTGCGTAAACAATATTTGTGTTTAATAATTATGATGAAAAACATTAGAATATTCTAATATATATATTTTAAAAAATATAAATGTAAAACGCATAAGAAAGAAGTGATGATTTTTTGACTTTAATTGAAATTAATAATACGTGAATTTAAATAGAATTAAATAAAGAAAAAATGCATTAGAAACATAAATTTGGATTTGAATTAAAACTGAGTATGATTTGTGATTTATTGATGTTAGTTGACAATAACGATACTAAAAAGATATAACATAATTGTTTGTGGGAACTTGAGTCTTGAATGCTAGGATTGTTATAACATAATTATTTGTGAGGACTTGAGTCTTTGAATGCCAAGGTTGTTATAATATAATTGTTTGTGGGGATTTGAGTCTTGAATGCCAAGGTTGTTGAGATAATGACTTTTTTTATGTTTTGGTGTTTGACAGTAGAAATATCGTTTTGGGTGACCTTATTTCTTAATGCTCATTTTAGTCCTAATTTTTTATGATTTAAATGACTTTTTGAAATTTTTGGTTGCTAGATTGGAGTATACTTGTGGACCTTCAAGTGTTAGTTAATAATCTTCGTGTCAAAGTTCCCCAAATAAATTGTAGTAGACTTTATTGACTTTATTCAACCTGTATACATGATTGATGTACAGGTCGATATCATGGTGGACATGTTTGCTTGTTGCAAGTACATGAAAACATGGGAAGTGTAGTTTCTAGAACTTTTACAATCGCACCACCTTTCGTCTAGTTTAACAACAAATTTTCGAGTTGGTTCTCTTAGGTTCATAATCTCCTCCACGAAGAACCTTGTGTTGCTTTTATCAAATTCAAACACTTTGTGAGTGTTTGATTCTGAATGAACATCTTTGGTGCCTTTGATGCTACTTTGGAATAGACATGACCAATATTAATCATTTCATTAACTTCCTTTTCTCTTTGTATGAAAAGTTTGTTGCACTCGGTATATGTGGCAGTGACCATGGAAGCATAAGATTCTTGTTTTTTAGGACTTAATTGATGGATTCACCTAAGTTGATTGTTAGGTGACCTCATTATCTCCCTAGGTCCTATGCAAACACCCACTTAGTTCTAAGAATTTCGCTAATCCAATTTGCTATTTCTGGATTGCCTTCCCTTATTATGTTATGATAGTAGTTTGTGTGAGGCTCATTCATTGTGTATGCTGCATATGAAATGAAACAAGTTAAAAATAAAAAGTGGCACATTTATTTAAAAATGTTGTTTTGAAAAATATAAGTGTTTAGCCATTTTGCAAGGTGCGCTTCTTAAGTGTTGCATTCTTGAACCGCCTCATGAAATTTCATGCAATGTGTTGAATGCAATAAACATGTATACAATTATTTTCACTCCATCCATTCTCCTCTCTTGCATACGTGCTATGAGTGGAGTTGAGATGGTTTGAGACACATTCTGTCTCGAGGTTTAAGTTTTTTGCGAAAAGAAAACATCAATTGTCTCACCTTCAACAATAACAAAGATGATCATAAGTATGTTGTCCCTCCCATCTTATGCAATTGTGACTAGGAGGATGCCTTTGTATTTTCTATAGAGTTTCCAAATACAATATACTAACAGGGTATTACAAGGTGATTAAACCAATCTTATAGGGTTCAAGATTTGGTTTCTAGAGTTGTTTACTTTCGTTATTGGTTGTGTGCTTATAAAAACTTTATTTTCAGTGTGAGCTTGACTGTTGTGGCTGAGCAACTAGAAGTAGCTCTTGAAGAAAGTGAACTGGTATAAAATTATTGTGTACATCTCTCTCTCTATATCATTTGGTTCTTAAAATATTTCTAATATTGTTTCCGTGCATAAAGTTGAAAACAACCAAATCCTACAATTAACTGGTTGAATAAAGATATCATTTTGAGTTTTTCAAAAATTTGAGATAGTTCAATTCACCCCTCTTGAATTGAACCCCTTAAATCTAACAAACAAGTCACATTTAGTATTTGTTATCATCAAAACTTATAGAGTCAACTGAAATTAGATTGTCTAATTGGATTATACAAGTTAGACCGTCTAGAGTCTTAACAACCATTTCATTAAATAAGAATGGGATGAGATGTTCATGTTCATTTGTTTTCTAACTTTATTAGATGAATGTTCAATGTCTGATTTTGTCAGAATTATTAACCATTGAGTCATGTGCAATCTTTTAGATGAATCATTCTCTTATCTATAGTATTATCTATACACTTTTGGAATGTTACGACATAAAAGATTTTATCCATAATTTTAGAACTAGTAAATTACACTTTTGGAATGTTACGACTTTCATATAACATCCAATTTATTTAATGAAAATGTTCACTAACACCTTCTTCTAATATTTGTTCACATAAGTGGTTTTTCATTAAATATTATTTTGAAATACAAAAATGTATGCAACACAAACAAAAATTTGATAGAAACTCAATATTATTTTTAAGGTCAAAACAATATAAACTGACTCACTTTGTGAGCCTTGACCACTACTAGAAAAATCACTAATAGTGACCAAAAAATCGGTCACTAAATGACCAAAATCGGTCATTGTTATCGGTCACTGATTAAAATAGTGACCGATTTAGTAACCAAACGCATCTGTCGTTATTTTGTTGGTCGCTGATGTATAGTGACCGATTCTGTGACCGAATCTATGACCGATTCTGTGACCGAATCTGTAACCGATTTTGTGACCGAATTTATAACCGATTTTGTGACCGAATCTGTAACTGAATCTGTGACTGATTATGTGACCGATTCTATTACCAATTCTGTAACCGAATCTGTGATTGATTCTGTGACTGATTTTGTGACCGATTCTATGACTGATTCTGTGAACGAATCTGTGACTGATTCTGTGACCGATTCTGTAACCGAATCTATGACTCATTCTATGACTGATTCTGTGACCGATTTGAATAGTCACTAAATCGGTCACTTTAATTTTTTTATTATAATAAAAAAGTATTATTATTTAACAACAGAGGAGTTGTTGTATTCATATGTCATGTTTGTTATATACAAGAACACTACAATAATGTGTATATATTACTATTCTTTTGGATGAGACTAGTCTATTCATGATCCATTTGATTCAACCAATTGTTGGAACAAGAAGTATATATGTAAACCTAATACATGTAAAGCATTAAAGAAGTAACTAGTAGTAGTATTAATATTAACAAGAATATTAATAATTCAAAAAAATTATGGAATGATAATATCATGTTAGATAACACGTGATAAAGAAACAGAAGTACAGGTAGAAAGATAAATCAAATACGATGAGGGGTAAAACTTAGGACAATGTTTATAATATTTTGGTATCTATATACAAATACTTAAAACTGAATATACTTTTCAAAAGAATTTAATATTATTCTCAAATTAAAATTGGACTTTTGCTGCAATAATTATGATGATATTCAATGAAAATGTTGTGAAATATTGTTCTAATAATACCCATCCTATCTATCTAAGATGAGTCCATGAACACCACATCCCAACACCATTACCATTCAATTCATTCACTGTCAACCTCTCTCCACCATCACGTTATGCATAATCAACACACACTCCCCTCATTATCTTCTCACTCTCTCACCACCATTCTTCACCCCACAACAAAGGCAAAGCTCAACAGATTTCTTCAGAATCTGTTATGTTTGAACTAAACAATTTCTTTCTCTTCTAATTTTATTACAGTCTGTTGTAAAACAAACATTAAATTTTCTTGGCAAAAAATGAATCAAGAATGTTATTTTCTGCGACAACATGGAAAAAACTATTTTGTTGCTCATAGAATTACCTGAAGATTTTGCAAGTTCAGATTTACTAAATTAGAATGAAAATATTACCTGGAGATTTTGCAAGCCACGTTCGTTTCCGCTCCAAAGAGGAAGATTTGGATCTTTCAACCTTATGTTGTAAGGGATTAACACTGCCTCTAGTGTTCTAAACCCTAAAAAAGAGAAACCCTAAACCCTAAGTCCTAAACATATCACTCAAAAATGCATGTAACACATCAAATGATTGGGTAAAAAATACCTAAAACAACATCATTTTTTAAGGCCAAAACTATATAAACTTAATAACTGTGACCCTTGATGATGCTTCTAGATAGGGATATGTTTCTTGACCAACACTATTTTTCATTGTTTTCATTTCAATAAATACAATGAAAAAATTTTCAGAACCTAAAATTGCATGCAACACATTAAAAAATTGGGTGAAAAACCCCAAAACAATATTTTTTTACCCCAAAACATGCATCAAAATATACTATTTGTTTAGAGTTTTCATGTATATGAACACAATGATACAACTTTTGTAACTAAAAAATGCTCACATGTTAAAAAAATGGGTACAAAAGATAGAAAAGAAAACATCATTTGTAGTGGCAAAACCATATTGACTTAGTGACATGGGAACCGTTCATGATGCTAGTAGATATAGATATGTATGTTAATAACATTATTTTCCATATTTTTCATGTAGATTAACACAATAATAGAACTTTTGCATCCTGAAATTGCTCGTAGAATGTGTAAAAATGTGTAAAAAATGAGCAACATAATATTTCTTAATGCAAAAACCATAAAATCAATTTCCATTTTCACAAACATAACTTTTATTTTCCCACAACAACATTGCTTTGTTACATGTACACATACCTACAAAGCTTTAAAAAAGCATTGAACTACTATGTCAAACCCATTCAAAATACAAAAAACAATAACTTCATAAACAACTTCAATTCATCATTAGTTAGTTACTCCATCATTGTTTTTGAAGGAAGCTCTATAATGTAGGTCTTCCTGCTCCACCTTCATCAAATTAACAAACAATGACGTATTGTTAGAAGTTAGAAATTGGGAGTTCTAACCTATCTTGTTGTCAACATTTTCATTGGTTGACACATGAACAACTTGGTACATTTCTCCCTACTGAAGCATCAATTTACAATATAATACATTTCTTACTTCTCTACCATTGGTGTAAAATACTTCACTGTCGATTATCCTCTTTAGATGATTCAACGCTACTACATTAGTAATTTTGAACAAAGTCCACACACCATATTTATAATCAATGGTGGCAAAAAATAATTGTATGCATTGAATTCTTCTATGCAAACTATCTTTAATTGTGTGAATTGGTGTACTATAGCCTTTCAATTATCCGACTACATCAATTTATACTTAAGCCATAAATATTTGAATGGTATGCAAGCTTACCACACATTGGGTGTTTAGGGGTGGGTTTGCACACTTGTTAACATAAAGCCATGCATGCTGCCATACAAACATGACTTGCCAACATGACCAGGAAGGCGTGTTGTTTAGAAGTGGGCTTGGATGAGATGAGAGTTTGTCATGCTTGGGGGGTTGGGGTGGCTTTATACACAAGTCAGCATGGAGGCATGCACGGTCACATAGACACGACTTGTCAACATCGTTAAGAAGGCATGCTTATCAAAAGTGACATGGATGAGATGCAAGATTGCCATGCATTTGGTGGTTCAAGTGGTTCTGGACATGTGTCATCATAGATGAATGCATGCTTCCATGAAAGCACGACTTGTCAATGTCATTGAAAAGATGTATTGACTAGAAGTGACCTTGGATTGGATGCTAGCTAGTCATGCATTCAGTGATTAGGATGGATTTATACACGTGTCAACATGAACACATGCACGTTGCCGCAGAACTACAACTTGTTGGCATTTGGGAAGACATGTTGACCAAAAGTGACCTTGGATGGGATAGAGTCTGGTATGCCTTGGGTGGTTGAAGTCGCTCTATATATGTGTCAGCACGGACACATGTTGTTGCCTTGTAGGCACGACTTGTCAACATCATTGGGAAGATGTGTTGACCATAAGTGACTTTAGATGGGATGAGGGGTGTGCTTGACTTCCAATGTCTTCATAATAATGCATCATGTACTATGTCTATGCTATACTGCTACCATGATGCTTCTTCAATTATATATTGAACCGTATACCAAATTAACACTATTAAGTCAAAACATATCATCCACAGTAAATGTAAAGAAATGTCATTTAGACCAAAACATCAATATTTTTCTTCAAATGGAGCGATTTTGCATCACAGAGACTAAGAATTATTTCAATTTGTATCTAGCTACTCTATTTGAAAATTGTTAAAGCAATAGTCCAACATCAAAGGTTTTAATTGTCCTTCAAAACTACTGAGTATACAACATGATCACACTTCGTCGGTAAGATGATAATTTTATAAAAACAACAAATCATGTAAGACGCAAATGTTTTGTCTAATACAACACTATGTAATCTTTTCTCAAAGTGTGATAAGGCGTACATAAGAACAAATAAAAAGTGCACCAAACATTAGACAATACACATAGACTCAGCAAACCTCATACTTAAAATAAATATCTATATATTTATTCTATGTTTGAAGGGGATGTTTGTTTGTAAAAGAGATCCGTTCAAAATCATATATTAAAGATCTCCTAACACGAGTTAAAGTTGTTTCCTTCATCAATTTCCTGAAACAGAGCTTTTCAACTCTGACCTAATTATCTGTCCTATACGAAATGCACTCTAGTCATTAATTTGTGCAAAATGTTATACTACTTACAGAGACAAGCGTTGTTAATTATAAAAATCATTATGAAGAGAAAGGACCAGAGATCGATGTTGCATTAAATACAACAATCATATTAAAGTTCATTAGACGCACAATAGACATGCATGGAAATTAAAGATGCTCAATGGCTATAAACGATCGCTTAACAACTACCTTCTTCAAGAGTCTATTAAAGGATTTCATCCAGAAGACGAAAGAAGAGGAGAGGATATATGATGCCAAAATGCTACTCAAACCAAGAGTACTCCTCTAAGCCAAGAGAACAAAGGTATTCATTCGTCATCAGTCACAATTCTCCCTAGTCATCAAACTCAGTGATCAATAGATCATTAAAATAGAAAACCTTCAAATCTTAGTTAGGGGTGCTTGTTTGGCAAACAATACTCGATTCAATCAGGAGTGACTTGAGTAAAAAATAGTCCTTGATGGGGTCAATCGGCAGTGATTGCAATATGAAAGAATGTTAGTTATCCAGGAGTGGCTAGGTGTAAAGAATACTTAAAGTGATCTAGGAGTGACTTGAGCAAAAAATACTCTATGTCATTCAGGAGTGGCTGTGAGCCCAAAGAATAATCAGTTAAGACAAGAGTGTCACGAGCCCAAAGAATGCTGAATGTGTATTTCACAACACTAGTTTGCCTAGTTGAACTTGGTTATTTAGAAAAAAGCTAGGTGTAGTATGTGAGACAGACAAACTAGTATAAACTATTGTGTACGTGTTTTCTCCTTCGTATTTCCTTTACATTACATGTTATTATTATTTGGACTAACCATAGAAGAAGAGTTAATATTTGAATAACCATTAAATTGCTCTTCCAAAATGTTTTTAAATATAAGTAACTATTTTGCATTTCCAAATGTTAATCAAACACTAGAATAACCTATTCACTTAACAAAGCAAACATTAAAATATGTTAGTTAAGTGATTGATTGAAGATGTAAAAACCTGCATTTGATGTGACCTTTCTAAATTGAAAAGTTAAGAAAAAAATTAGCATCCAAACATGTTTGTCTAATCTTTCTTTTTAAGTTGTCTTAAAGAAAAAATGTTTTTTTTTTTGTGTTTCATCAAACAAAATATGTTGGAAAGTGTCTGTTAAAAAGATATTTTTTTTAATTCTACCTATCTTAATAAACTCTCTAAGGTTAAATATGTATTTGGTGTTGTTTATCAGACAAAAAAACCACAGTCTAAACTATAGTAAAAATAAACAAGAAAATTTTTTGACAAATGATTTAGGAAAGTTGGCAAAGTGCATTCGACATGACAAATCACATGAAAGACTTTTTAGTCTGGTTGATTTAGAAACCAAATTGTATCCCTATTATAATTAATCAAATGATGATTTTGAAAAGCTTTTAAAAATGAATTAAATCATAATTCAACCCTCCCTTATTGTGATTTTCTTATTTTTCACACAAATTACACAATGCGAGAAAGGTGTCCACATTCAATGTGCATCATCTAAACTGTTTCGGATTGCAAAAAACTTCAACTTCCACCTCAAGGATAAAATGTGCATCGCTTTGGGTATTCCAAACAACACAACACTAAAGAAATTATACTATCATCAACCTCAAATTACGAATCAAGGTCTAATTAGATATGATGCTACTGTGATGTGATATCAATAAATGTATGTAAAATGATAACTTGTAAGTCCCAATCTTTTTTCAATAAATCATTGAACTATATGCCAAGTTTAGATGATTCATGGAAGAAATTATGACACATCTAAATCCACCTATTATAACCTCTTCCACAAATTTCAACCCATCACTTTTACTAAAACAATACTTTACTTCAGAGGAATTATCCAATGAGCTACCATAATGAAAAGTTGAAACGGTTATAGTGTTACCGACAAATGTTGCAATCTGAGAAGAATGTCAATCTAACATAACTAATGTTTTATAAACTATTACACACCATAATCGATGTACTACAATATAGAGATCATAAGAACATCACGAAAATCAACTATTGACATTCGATTAGAGTTGTTAATCAAAAGATCGTGCATGACTAAATACAAATTAAGACTGACACTGACATTAACAAATGAGCAATCATTGGAAAAATGACTCTAATTCTTCTCTTAAGCATGCAACATATAGAATCATGGGACAATATTGAACTGTTTGTCTAAACCAAAGATTTACATAAGGCAACCCTTAAAGAAATGATTTGTAACTTACAAGACAATACTTACATTAATCATCATGACATCACAAGATATGTGCTTAATTAAATGTTTATCTTTTTCATCTCAATTATATTTATGTTCTTCCAATTTTGTGTAATTTCTTTCCAAATAAAAAATAAAATTTCAATTACTTTTAAAAAATATTGATTTTTTTAGTAAATTTAATTTTATATATTGTTTAATTAAGCTTTGTTTCTAAATATTATTACATAAATTTATGAATATAGTTTAGTACAAATATATAAAATAAATTCTATGTTAAAAAAATATTCCATGCCAATTTTTAATTTTTTATTTATATAGTTTTAAAATTTAATTTTCATCACATACATAATTATTGAAATAATTATTATAATAACTAGGGGATAAAAAAATACGGAATAATACTATTTATCATCATGCACATACTTATCTAAATAATATTTTTTTAATAAATATATATTTTACTCATTATATTTATTATTCACAAATCTATAATTTAAATTACATAAAACACTTCCTACTATTTTTTTTTTTAATTTTTCTTTTCCTTTTCAAACCAAAATTACAAAAGAAATTGTTTAAAAAATTTAAAATATTTATTTTTCTAAAAAGCTATTTTTTATTTATATATTTTTCTATTTTTTTTGCTTAAACATATATATTTTTCTAAATAATTATTTATTCAAATAATTATTTTTAAATTATTTTTTTAAATGATTACTTTTTAAATAAATATTGTTTAAACACAAAAATTCTTTTTGCATCTTTTCTTGCGATAGTTCCTGGGCTTATGCGGATATCACTGAGGGGTTTAATATCCCTTGGGGTTGTTTGCAAGACTATGAAGTGGGTGAGATATTGAAGCCTTCAATAGTTATTGTTGTGCAAAACATAACCTTTATCTAAGTGTTACATAATGCTTGCAGCTCTTTTTTAGTTGCATGCTAATTGTATTAAGGAGAATATGATTTCATTTTAGATTTTAAAGGAAGATTATTTTGTGAGTTTGGAAGAATGTAAGAATCACCTTCGTGGTTGGGTTGTCTTGTCCAAAGGGAACAAACCTCTTACTCACTCATTTGGAAGTCTATAAAATGTTGGAAGGGGCTTGGACATATTTGGGTTCTTGGAAAGTTATTCTTCTTAGTAAGAGATTTCATGAATTTTCTTTCTCTTCCTTGGAAGATATGAGGAGGGTCTTGGGTGTAGGTTCTTAGAATCCTTCTCTCAAAATTCTTAGAGTTTTTGTTTGGTCTAAGTATTCTAGTACTATGAAGATAACCAAAGCTCAATGTTGGGTGTGGATTCATGGGCTCCGTACGGAGTATTCAAACCAAAATTTATCTTTTCTATAGGTAGAGGGATTGAGACTCCCCTCTCCTTGGATTATTGTACTATTAACAAGTCTCGAGGTTTCTTTGCTATGATTCTTGTAAATCTTGATATGTCTTCAAAATTGCCAAACCAGTTACTTGTTGAAAGGCCTAGGTCTGCCTTTGTGGCAGAGGTTGAATGTGAAAGACTTCCCCCCTCTTACAGTGCTTGTAAAATGATTGGTCATGCCTTTTCCAATTGCAAAAAATAATAATTTTTATAAAGTTGCTCTTGTGGTGCAAAAAGTTTCCAAATCTGATTTTGTGGTCAAGCAATCCATTGCCTCTTTGGATAATGTGAAAGTTGTCGCAAATCAAGTAGGTGATTCTGGTATCTTGATTGTGAAAAGGAGGTATGATAGTTTGGTTGGAATGCCTCTCTTGGTATCTTTTGTTGTTTCTGTGGCTGATAAAAATAATGATGTTGTCAAAGATTTAATGCTTAAAAATGTCTTCCATTATCTTAAGGGTAATGTCAATTCTTATGAAAGTTTAAATGGCCCTGGATAAGGAGAGTTTCTTGTGTGTTGTAACTGTTAAAGGTGTCACTTCTACTCTTGTTGCTCTTGGTCTTAGTCAGTCTGTGGAGGTTGGTTTTGTAGAGGTTGACATTGTTGTGTAGGTTCAAGTTTCAACTAGTGTTATTGGTGCTAATGGTGTTGGTTTTACTGCTAGGCAAAACGTTGTTGCTGGTTTGTAGACCCTTGACAAGGCTGATATGTTTTCTCCTTCTAATGTTGGTCAGGTTGTTCTAGTTGTGCATGCTCAGTTGCTTCCTGTTGTTGGTGTTCAGTTGCAGAAGGTTAGACTGCTTTTGTTGATTTTTGGTTGCAGTTAGACCAAGGGTTACGTTGCCTTGGTTTTTCTGATATAGTAGGTGATTTGGATGCTAGTCCTACTGGTTTACATGATGATATTGTTGCTTTTAATTCCCGTATACAGGTGCAATCTTCTTAGATTGTTGATCCTGCTATTACAGGCGAATCTACCTTGGTTAAGTCCTTCTTCCAAGTTTGCTAAAGAGTACAAATTGGTTTTCAAGTGTTAAACTGATCTAGTGAAGAATGATTCTCCTAGTAAATCAAATGATTTGAAAGGAGATTTTGTCCAAACTCCTAAGTAGACTGAAAGACTTAGAAAATATACTTAAAAAACAACTAAAAAGTTTGCTAAAAAAGTTTTATCGGTGAAGAAATGATAACTCGTTTTGTAAGGGGTTTGTTGTTAGGGCTAATGATTCACCTTTATTTGATTATATTTTTGCTTTGACTTTTCTTTATGTTATTGTTAGGTTGACCAAATTATATCTATTGGTCTTGCTTCTTTGATGGTGTTTAAGTAGCTTGATGTTTTGCCTTTGGTTCTTAGTCTTGTCTTTTTCCTTCCCTTTGTGGATGACAAGAAAATTTACTTTGTTTTTTTTTTCATGAATTTAGTTTAGTCTTCTCATAGTTTTTTTTTTCTCGTTTTTAATAAATTCTATGTGATAGACTCTATACTTAACAGGAGTTCTTATGAATTTTTATTAAATAATTAACTTTAAAGTAATTTTTTTCAAATTTATAAATTTCATTTCTTATTTATTTTTTTTAAAAATTATCTCATTTCTCGAGAACCAAAATCCCGACTAGTCTTCCAATAAATTCAGTCATATCCACGTTCACAGTTTAGCTTTCCAATAACCCAATTGTGAACTAATATAGTAAATCATACAAATCATCATAAGTAATTATTTGCTACAATGACAAAAGGAAAAAAAAAAAGGTGCAATTATGGAAAAAAATTCAGTTAAAGATTCTGCAACTGAATAACACTAATCTAGATAAGCAAATTTAATATAGATCGGCTTTCATTGGTAGGTAGTGAAGGATATCCCTTGAGGCTCACTTTGGTTTTATTTTATTGACATTATGACACCACTTTTGCTGTAAAAATATCCATGATTCAATGATTAAATTAATGAAATTTAATTTATAACATTATATTATAATATCATATACGTTTTGACCTACCTTCTTTAATATTTTGATGGGTTCTAGAACCCCATCTCAATGCAACGTAGTTTACACGTTAAACACTCTTTCTCTCCTCGTCAATGTTTCAAAGTTTTGACTTCATACTTAACTTATCAAATCAAATTAATATTTTAAATTTACAAAAACCATTGTGTTGTTTTCTACACAACACTTGTTTTCGTATTAATTACATATATTCATTGATTTGTAATAAATAGTTAAGGATGTAATAGGAAAAATATGAAACGGTTGTAAAAGGAGAACGAGAAGAATATTTCTTAGGAAAACGACAAAACGAATAGGACAGGTCGTTGAAGAGAAAGACGAGGTTTTCCTTTTCACATTAGATAGTTGGTAACTGCCAGGTGGCGGCAATATAATGGTCCGTAATATTCAGGTCCACCAACTACTCATGCAACACTTCCCATCACAGTGGAAGGAAGGTTCAAATCCTCATTCTTCCTTCTCTGTCTCTTGCTCTTCTTCATTCTCAACGAACTTTTCCTTTTCCCTTTCTCCCAAAAGGCAAATTCCTCATTCTGTTCGGGATATTCATTCTCTATCTTTTTCCTTTTACTCTTCAGATTCTATAATTTATTTCTTGCTTTAATTGAAAACTGAATCTGTACCATGAATTAGCTCACGCCTTTCAATGAGACTCGATGAAAATTTACATGTTTCAGTTGCCCAACGTGCTTTTGATATACTATTATACCCGTGTTTCCTTTTGTCTTCAATGTATTCTACCATTTCCAAATGTGATTTTAACAAGTAAATGGTTATAGTTTTTTATGTCTTCTTGTCAACTGATATGGATGGTGTGGGAAATTGTGATATTTAGTTCGTTTGTGAAAAACCATTACTTAGTGTGGATTTCACTTTATTTGCTTCATGGAATGATTTTTAACTTGTTCACGTCCAGCTCTGCGTATCTTTCTAGATGGGACCGCCTAAAGTGGATTCTAAAACCAGTTTGGGGTACCAGATTATGGTATTGTTTTTTCTAGCAATGTTTAGCCTATACCTCCGTTCCTCAGGAAAAGTTATTAGATAATCGCGATCATAATAGTCTCAATCAATTGAATTGGAGACATGGATTCTGTATAGTCGGAGACTACCTAATAATTTTTTCATGAGAAGACGACTTGTCTTGCACTGAGATTTGCTCGCGTGTGTGTGTAAGAATATACTGGTAGTTGTTTGTTGATGATATCTGAAGTTGCATTTGTTTTGAAATTCCCTTTTAAGGTAGAACTATTCGCTGCTAAGGATCTCGTTGGTTCAAAATTAAAAGTCAAACCAAATCCTTATGCTCTCATCACATGTGGCAATGACAAGAGATTCAGGTTTGTTCATCTAGTTTTCCCCTTCCTTTATTTGATTTTTTCTCTCCAAGAAGTGGTGGAGCCTAGAAAACAAATGCATATTCTTTTATATTTTGAAGAGTTTTCTTTTGGGGGAGGGGATTCTTTCCGAATGGAGGCAGAGCACCCTTCCCCTTCACCACATCTATGACGTATTTGGTTTGAGCGTTTGGAACCTCGAATCCGTGGGAAAAAGGGAATCTAATCAAAGTAGCTTTAGCTTGGATGTGAATGATGAATTTACCTTTGACTTGATTCAACACCAATCCAAAGATGCACCGAGTTATTGCTAGAAAGACCTCTGAATTAGGACTTTTCTTTTCTGTAACAAACTGCTATAGGCAAAGACACTTCCCAATTTTCATTTCAGCTTTTATCTACTTTTTCTATTTGTCTGTGCCATTAACTTTAAGGTTTAGAGTTCTTTACAGTAATCAACCTTTAGTTTTCTTAATTTCTTTGGTAAAGAAATTTAGTTAGTTGCTAGTCTTATTTGTACTATACATTTGCAAGTTTAGGATTAACTTTTTGGAGGAATAATATTTTGTGATGCTTTGGAATAACGGAAAAGTACCCATATATTTGTTATAAAAGTGAATGACACTGCATATACGAATATATATACATATATATATATATATATATATATATATATATATATATATATATATATATATATATATATATATATATATATATATATATATATATATTTATATGTATA
>Ga0099824_1001454_pt1 | contig 33329 bp, 18 predicted proteins | sample SiratrowhiteBW_FD_76837 | JGI IMG/M metagenome (GOLD analysis project Ga0099824, IMG submission 76837) | Root nodule microbial communities of legume samples collected from California, USA - Siratro white BW | ecosystem: Host-associated > Plants > Roots > Nodule | place: USA: California... | reverse complement strand
TTTAAGTTTTTTTTTAAATTACTTTTTTGATTTACCTATTCAACTAAAAATCGTTTTTCTTTTTTTTTTTTTTTTTTTTTTTTTCCAGAAAATGAGAATAAAATTGAATTGATATATGATGGAAGGTCACTCAATCGGTACCTTAAGTGGAAGCCGGCAGAAGGGTTTTAATCAAAATTAGACGTGGAGGAGAAATGTACGTATATAAAACGATGTTTCATTTTATGTTTCATTCCATAGATTTGGATTACAAAGAAACAAAAGCTTAGTATTTTATGAAAGATTTAAAATATTTTTTATTTTTGTATTAGTAACTCTCTAATGAATATCATGGTATCTTTCTTTTATAATCTAATTAAAGTAATAAAATTTAAGTGTAATTCAATATCACAAAATTGACTTAATGAAGTAAGGTTTATTTTTATTATAGTTTAATATATTTTTAAACTATGTGAGATGTTTAATACATCTCATGTTGAGGATATTAAGTTTGGAATTGAGAAGTCAGTGACACAATAAATTTAACTAATCTCAATTAGGATAGACTTTTAATAACTCATCATATTAAAAAGTGAATTTAAGTCTAATTCATCATCAAAAATTGATTTATAAGGTGAGAATCATCTCCACTTATACATTATAAATTGGTTTTATCTCTAGTCAATATAGAATTTCTAACACTCTCCTTCATGTCAAGGTATGTATAGCAAGTGACATGATATATTCAACAAACCTCGTTAGGATAAAATCTAATATCATATTGAGATAGTAAAATTTACACTTAACTCAATCTTACATAATTGACTTAGTAAAGTAAGTTTGCACTCACATATATACTATTATTTGATCATATTTCTTACATATGTGAGATTTCAAATACATTCACCTATATACTACTAAATAACAAGTGACATAATTGACTCAACAAACTCAAGCTCAAATAAACTTTGATATCCTATTAGAAAGTGAACTTTGGTGTAGTGTTCAACTTTTCAGTCAACTCATATTCTTAAAAAAGAGACTTAAGTACTAAAAAATGCTTAAAATTAATTAATTAATTTATTTATTTTTATTCTCTTTTTTCACATAATAAAATAAATAAGTAATTTTGTATTATTTTTTTATTCTTTCGAACACCACCCATTTTATACCACCATTATATGAAATTTTTAACTATATATGCGTCAAAACACATTAATGGAAAATTATCTTACAATTATTGCAAAACCATAATTGACTGGTCATGAGTTGTTTGGGTAGGTCTAGAAAATCTGATGCCTCTCATTTACATTGGTTGGTCTATTTTGTTATCATTTGAAGTTAACCTTTGCAAAGTTCTTGGACACTTGTACGTCAAAATGGAAACACTTCACTTTCACATGAGTTTGATTAATAACTAAATAAATTTCAAAAACACTATTTCTTTGGTTTTATGTATGTTGGTTCTTGAATGAAATCAATTCCTGTATCTGCTGGGATTTTGAATATATATGAGAATATATTAGTATAGAAACTTATTGCGAGATATAATTAAGAACTATAAATATAGACAATAATCTTATTCGAATGAAAAGGGAAAAAAAGAGTAATAATGTGATACTAAATAATTTTCTTTGTTTTGATCATTCGTATATAATTTTGCATGATCTGGATTTAAAATCCTCGTGTTTGAAAACAAGAATTACTTTCACTTTTATACACTCCATATATAGAACAGCTAGCCTTATATCAGTTAGGAGAAGTGCATAAAAGTTATTTTATTTAATAAATATTAAATTTTAAATAAACTAAATATGTATTTTAAAATTATTTGAGAACGTATTTTAAAATATATTTTCATAACCGAAAAAATTAAAAAATATTTTTTATACATACAGTATGACAAGTGTTAAATCACCAATTTCAAGTGTTACTGATAGCATTCATAAATATATAATTAAAGTTTATATATGCATTGAATCGAATTTTAAATAAAAAAATCAATTAATTGTGTTATAAAAATATATCAAATTAGAACAAACTTATGTTACTCATTATATCATCTTTTCTGATAATAATAGTTAATAAATATTAAGAAAATAATTATATTATTGGAAAATAGGATGAAATATTGCTTGACTGAGAAAAGGAATAGTGATAAAAGCAAGAGCATATTTTCTAGTGTATATTAAAATTCAATACGTCATTTTCTTATGTAGTGCTCATAATTTATCACGTAGCAAAAGTTAATAAATAATTTTTAATATTCAAATTAATTTATAATCAAATAAGTATTAAAAGTTATTTCAAGAAAATGCTAATACTGAGTAGATTCCTGACTAATGGGGATTCAGTTTCACATGAATTATTAGCTTATTTTCTTACAACGTAGTGAACATGTTAAAATATTTACTAAAAAAGTGCATGTATTTAATATTTCATTGGGTCTCAGATAACATGGTCTCAAAATACATGAGAAACAATATTTTAGATTATAATATAAAAATTACAATATTTCAAACTAATAACACAAATATTTTAGTTCTTCTAGAAAAGTGATTGATGTTGACATTATAAAAGATAAGAATGTCACATATCTACAAAATAGTTTGAATTTTAGTTTTAATGGAAAAATTTAACTTTTATAAATGGATGATTTTCATGTGTGGTTCATAATATATATATTATACACCTATCACACTATAGAATATACCTTCTTCAACTTTCTCCTCATCACCCTGTTAATGATGATGATTTGTCGTCTGAAAATGACCCAAACAAATATTATCTCCAATCGATCACTGAAGCTCTTACAATATCAGAGGCACAAGTTATTAATTATGTGTTGTCCCATCTACTTTTATCTTCTTTTCTCCCCATCTTCACCCTTTTCAATCCAAAGTATCATACTCAATTTTATTGCATTTTAATTTCATAACAACGTTTAATCTTTTTGCTTTATCAAAAACATCTGGTTTCAAAACTAATGTATATTTAAAATATGTAAATATCATAAAATTAGTTTTTGACATTTGATTTCATAATAATGAAAAAAACAAGTCTGAATATATATTTCTTAATGCTTTTAATCTCAATATGGAAAAGTTCACGACACACTCAACTATCTTTACTCGTACGACTAAAGCTAATTGGAATAATTTCTATCATCACTGTTAATATTATTTTCCCTTTATTATTATCATTGTTTCAGTAATGATTTTCCATCTAAGTCTGCAAAATAGTTTACGCATTGATTACCATTTTTTTAATGTATCTTTAAAGTTTCCACTATAATTAGTATTCACATAACGTTGGATTTATTTATCTAAAATATTTTAGGCTTTTGTTAAGGTTTACATGATTCCCTTACTTTCAGACACTTTATTATTATTATTATCATACTATTATTATTATACTATTATTATTATTATTATTATTATTATTATTATTATTATTACTATTATTATACTATATTATTATTATTCTTTTTATTATTATTATTATTATTATTAGAACAAAATTTTTTTTACAGCGTTTACCTTCCCTACTTGGACAACAGTGATGCTATGGTGACGGAAATAGTGGTGACAACAATGATAGTGAGATGCAATGAAAAACAAACAAGGCAATCTGGTCGTTTCACTATTGTCGCGGTGCAGGTTGAAAAATGAGGGTACAGGAAGTAATTCCTATAAATTTCTTGTCTGTTACCCAGTAGAGGCCTACAATTGAATCAGCGTACCTGTAAGCCCAAAATCCTTCTGCCCAAAGTCTGCAAAATATTTCCTAAAGGCATATCCATCTACTTAAGCTAACTATTTTTTTTTTCAAAGTCAACATCAATTCTTTACATTTATATAAAAGTAGAATTAATACATTAAAATTTATATTATTTTTATATTATTCAAAATATATATTTTTTGAAATAAGACCTTCAGTTTACTTGATTGTTGTACATTAATAACATGTCAATTAGATATAAATCTATTTATTAATAAATATCAAAGAAAATGAACCTAAAAGGAAGGTGAGCTAATACAAATTCATTTTTTTTTTGTATATATTTAGTTTGGCTCAATAATACAAATTATAAGGAGTAACAATTAAATAGAATCTTTTATGACTGGTTTTTATGCTAATGAAAGAACAATATATCAAACTTATTGTATGAATAAACCTAGTATAGTTGAACGAATAATAGACATATATTGAATATATAGTAAGAACTCTCCTAATATAATCCAATTTATCAAAAATCTATTTGACTTCATATCACATGTTCCTCTCTCATCATCAATATGTTGCTTGTACTAGTTTTACGTTTTTCTTCTCCACATAAAATTTTGCATAAAATTGAACCAGATTTTTCTCAACCAAAAAGTTTTGGTTTACTTTGTTTTGCCAACACCTCACCTACTAATAGAACCAAGTTTGATCTCATAGCTTGCAAATGTATTTTTTAAGATATAAGACATCTATAAAAGGGTAGATTTTATTGAACATTCACTATTAGAGAGTTATTTGTTTCAAAAAATATAATTTTTTAAGAGTATGTTTCCATATTGCAAATTAGAAGTTATGGGTAGTGAAATTAACAAATGTCCTTTACTTAGTGAAAACCATAATAATCACCACCCAAATCCCCTTATGCATCACCTTTAAGTTCAAACTCTAATTGATATTAGGCAATCCACTAACATTGTTCCAACACTAAAACTATCTTCACCTTCAACCCATCTTACACCCATTGTATCAAACTCATTAGAGTCAAACTTTCATCCAACACCAGAAGCAATACAACTAACACACCTCCTCATCGTAAGACCAAAACCAAAATAAGAAAGGCCTCCTGGTTATTTAGATGATTGTTAATGTAATATGAATACAATTTCTAATTCATCTTCTAAGGTTTTTTCTTTTATTCAATTTCTTCTATGTTTCCATACAAGCATTTGTCTCCATGTTATAGATTCTTTGCTATGTCTTTGTCTTCACATTTGAATGAAAGAACTATCATGAAGTTATCACTCATGATTGCTTGAAAAGTGTTATTCATGCTAAGTTACTAGCTTTTGATGTTAATCAAACATAGATTCACATATTTACCAGAAGGGAAAACTCCAATTGGTTGCAAAAGGGTTTTCAAAGTCAAATACATGTTAGATGGGACATGATGAAATATAACTTATTTAGTGCTATAATGATTCTTCCACATCAATTTTGGTATATATAGATGACATAATTTTGACAAGCTTGTGATGTTTCTTTCCACATCAAATATTTGGGGGACTTATGTTTTTTTTTTCTTTAATTTTAGATGACACAAAGCAGACATTGATGAACCGGTAAAAATATACATTGGAGTTATTGATTAAAGCAGGCTTTTTTGGATACAAAGCAATATCTACACTGATTAATAATGCCAAAAGACTCTCAACAAAATTAGGAGATTTGTTTGACGATTCTCTTGCATATAGATGTCTCGTAAAAAGACTTACATACTTTACAAACACACAACCAAATATAGAGTTAATTCTGTTTTTCATTAGTATACTCTGATGTGTGGGGTCCAACTCCTAATTCCCATAATAATCAATTTCAGTATTTTGTGTTATTTGTGAATGATTTATCTTGCATGACGTGTGTATATTTTCTAAAACACAAATCTAAAGTACCCGATAAGTTTTATGCATTCTATCAAATAATTCATACTGAGTTTGACAAGAAAACCCAAATACTTAGATCAGATAATGGTGGAGAATTTGTTAACAAATCAATGTAAGAGTTTTTTAGAGAAAATGACTTAATCCATCAAACTTCCTATCCAAACACACCCCAACAGAATGGTGTAGCAGAACGAAAAAATCGTAAGCTACTAGAGATGACTCGAGCCATGGTTTTTTATGCACAGGTTCTAACACATTTTTGGCCCGAAGCTGACACTACCTCGACCTATCTTTTGAACATGATACCCTCCCAGATCCTTAACCACAAAACACCCCTACAGATCCTAACTACTCAGACTGATATCTCTCCTGTCTAAATGTTACCACCACGAGTTTTTTGGTGCTTTGTGTTCGTTCATATTCCCAAAGCTAACAGAACCAAATTTGATCAATGTGTTGAGAAATGTGTCTTCGTTGGATATGCTACACATCAAAAGGGGTATCAATGTTATAGCCCAATCACTCATCATGTATGTGACTATGGATTGTGATTTTTTAGAATCATAATATTTCTTCAGTAGCCAACTTGATGTGCAGGGGGAGAAAACTAGTGAACCACCAAGTTGGTTAGGTAGCTTTGGTTGCCCATAAACTATTCCAAAAGAGCAAGTAGATGGAGCCAACGAACATGTCTCTGTCAACGTAGGAGGGACCAACACAACCAATGAGGATCCTTCTGAGAATGTCCAACAAGAGGTAAGTGATCTTCACTCTAGTGAGCTATCACCTGTTATGAATAAAGTCACTAACAATGATAGGTTAACACCAGAACCAGATCCTTTCACACTTCTGCCAAGAAGAAACAGAGGGGTACCACCTGACCGATATTCTCCATAACATGTTTCCTGAAATTCTAGGTATCTTATGAAGATAACCAGAGAATGAGTGACAGACATTGCAAGAGCTTTTCTTACCTCCCTTCTAGCTGAAGACATTCCCATAACAGTTCACGAAGCCGGTAAGAAGGGCGAATGGCGAGAAACTATGAAAACAGAGATGAAAGCTCTAGAAAAGAATGGAACTTGGGAGAGGTGCATCTTACCAGCAGGGAAGAAACTAGTAGGGTGTCGATGGGTTTTCACCATTAAACACAAAGCAGATAACACCATTGAGCAATATAAAGCAAGACTAGTGACAAAAGGCTATACATAGACTTTTGGCATTGACTACTAAGAGACTTTCTCACCAGTTGCAAAAATTGACACCATCAGAGTACTATTTTCATTAGTAGCAAACAAAAATTGGCCACTCCATCAGTTTGATATAAAAAATATTTTTCTGCATGGGGATTTGAAAGAAGAAGTGTACATGAAAGCTCTTCCAAGGTTCTATGAAGACTTCCAAAGAAATGAAGTCTGCAAATTGAAAAAGGCACTCTATGGGCTTAAGCAGTCTCCACGTGCCTGGTTCGAGAAGTTTACAGTGGACATGAAAAGGTACAAGTACAAACAAAACAACTTTGACCATACTTTAGTTTTCAAAAGAAAAGGAGATTTGATCACATGCCTAATAATATATGTGGATGACATGATCATAACCGAAAGAGATATAGAAGAAATTGCATGACTGAGGAATAACTTGTTTAGAGAATTTGAAATGAAGGACTTAGGTGGACTAAAGTACTTCTTGGGAATAAAGGTTCTTCGCTCCAATAAAGGGATCTTTATTTCTCAAAGAAAGTACATCATGGATTTGTTTGCAAAAACAATAATGGTCGATTGTAAGCCAGCAAATACTCTTATGCAAGTTAACCATGGTTTAAAGTTTGAGGAATGAGTTAATCTGACAGTCAAAGAGAGGTATCAACGGTTAGTTGGGAAATTGATTTATTTTTCACACACTCGACCAGATATAGCATATGTAGTAGGGGTTATAAGCCAATTTATGCATCAACCTTAAGAGGATCATATGGAAGCTGCCATGAGGATTGTCTGATACCTGAAGGGGACACTAGGAAGTGAGATCATGTTCCAAAAGCATGGGCACTTAAGCATTGAAGCTTACACTGATGATGATTGGGCTGGTAATCCAAATTACAGTAGATCTACATCGGGCTATTTTACTCTTGTGGGAGGTAACTTGATGACATGGAGAAGTAAGAAGCAGAAAGTGGTTGCTCTTTCAAGTGTTGAGGCTAAATTCTGGGAAATTGCCAAAGGTATAACTGAAGTCTTATGGATCAAGAAGTTGAAAATCGAGATTGGTTTTCCACCACAACTACCAAGTCAGTTAAAGTGTGATAACAAGACAACAATCAGTATCTCAAAGAATCCTATACAATATGACAGAACCAATCACGTTGAAGTGGACAGACACTTCATCAAAGAGAAGATTGAGGATAGTAGTGTTGAGCTTCCGTTTGTAAGGTCAGAAGATCAGTTGGCAGACATTCTCACCAAAGCTGTTACAGGCAGAACATTTACCCGTGTCCTCAGCAAGTTAAGCATTAGTGATCTCACTACTCACCTTGAGGGGGAGTGTTAGAATATTATTTTAGAATATTATAATTAGAGAAACAAATAAGTAAAATATCAGAGATAATAAAGAGAAATCAAATGTATTTATTTAGAATACTTTCTATATTTAGTTTTTTAGAATTATATATTAAGTGAGTTATTGTAAATAAAGAAAAATACATTCAAGAAAAACCTTTTTCCCTATTATCATCCTTTGTTCATTTTTTGTTTATGTTTTTCTTTTCTTAATATGATATTTTCATTTCATCATATTTATCATATCCTTATTTAATTTTTTCTAATCGTCGATACCATTGTGAGAGGTGTAGGTAGTAAATGTGGTACGCTATTTGTTTTTGTGATTTGGAATGTTGAGAGGTAAAGGGAAAGAGTAGGAACCATGGAAGTGGGGATCTGAGTTCTCCCTCCCCACTACCGTTCTTTAAAATTAACGATTTCCCATACAATTTACTATTCTTTTGTAGTTGATACGTAGTTCTTTAAAATTAACGTTTTCCCATACAATTCACTATTCTTTTGTAGTTGATTCTCCTGAGTCTCTCGTTCTTCAATTTGTTACCCACGTGTCTAACACCACTAACTAATTCAGGCTCACTCAAAATTTCTTCTAAATTTGTACTTGCTTTCTCTTGTGATATTACAAGTAGCTAGCTACATAAATAGTTGAATTGAACTGAATCATTTTCAATCTTAATACTATTCCATTCAACTATTTTCTAACTCAAACTTTGCCTAAATTAATAAATATTACACAAACAATATGATAAACAAATAACATATTAATATATCAAACAATTGATTATATAATAATATTATTCTATCTTATCTTATGGTGAAGTGTTAAATGACCCTAAATTTTTCTAATATTTATAAGACCTTAAGCAAGTACAAGTATCTTTTCTTCCATACATGACAAATACTTAATATGTTTGTACATACAGAGAAATAATTAATTGACATAAATTTAACCTAAGATATTGTCATATATTATTTTATAATTTTGTATACTAACTTTAACTACATTTATGACTTAATGTAATTTGATAAAATGATTATGAATTCAGTTCGGATGATCCTTTCGTGCAACTCACTAATGAGATAGTGTTTCTTTTAGATCGAAATGCCACTAAAAATATCATGGTATCCTACAAATACTTTGTAAAAATCAAAGTATGTATTAGTCATAAAAATTTATTCTTTTAATTACTTCATTAAACATATAAAGGAATAAATTTCTTGAAAAAGTATAGTCTGAACAAAAGGACTGTATAATTACATCATAAAACGTTAAAATGATAAAAAAAAGTCAAATAAAAATTAAAATGCTAAATTTAAGAGTGATATATATTTTTTCATTATATTGGTGATACTTCGATACATCAAACAAAAAACACTCACTTAATAACTCAAAGTAATAATATTTTAATCATATTTATTTTACTTTTTAATTTAAAATCCTAATATAAATTATTATATTATTAAAATTGATTGTAGGGTGGTGTATTATCACCACTATTTTCATCATCACTCCTCTCGAATGAAATAGAACCAGTCAGTCAACCTTGGCCTTCATTCACGATAGCGGTTTCGGCACGGTGAGACCTGCGCAGTCAATCCTTTTTTTTTTTTTTTTCTATGGAAAAGTTAAAACAAAATAAACTTTTTAAGATTAGGGTCAAACCATCTAATAACTTGTAAAAATTGGTCATAACAGTTAAAAACGATGGAAATTAGAAAATAGAAAACACCCTTTACCATTTTTTTTATTTTTTATTTTTCTATCATCCTTTTAATTTTATATTTTTAGTTTCATTTATCTAAATCTTTTTAAAATAAATAAAAAACATTTGAATATTATTTTAGAGTATAAATTATTAATGTTTTTATCTTATAAAATATATAATTCAGTATTTTACATTAATTTATAATTTTAGATCTTTATTTCTCGTAAATTTATAATATTTCATATTTTAAAGTATATGATAAAATTAACTTAATTACGGCCTATTTAATCACAATTCAATTATAAATAAACTATTAAATATTGTATCACTGTTGCTCATTCAATCTGATTTAAAACATATTGTTTATCATACCTTTAAAAAGGAAGTGAAAGAATTTTTAAAGGTATGTTACTGACTATTCATGATATTAATTTTGGACTATTTGATTGACGCAAATTGTTACTATTACTTGTGTATTTGCTACGGGAGTGGTGTTTTTGAAAAGAAGAATCAAGACCAAATTGCATACCAAGCAATTATAATTTCTATCGATCATTTAAGTTTATTTGTTCCCCTTCTAGTTTTCAATAAACATAAAAAATCTACGTGTAAGTTTTGCGCTGTTTATTTTGGTAAGAAATATCATCGGTCCTATTTTATATATTTTATATATTTTACTCTTGCTCTTATCTCAAGAAATTAGTTTTTAAAATTTATTTTGTAAAATATTTTTTAAGCGAAAACATAACCAAAAACTCCAATTTTCATGCATTTTGATGTAAATTTCAGTTTATTACAAACTAACACAAAATACAAAAGAAGTCAAATAATTACGACAATTCAACCATAGCTAAATGACATCACTGAATTGTAATTAATATTTACCGCCTATCCCCACGGATTTTTTTCAACAAAGAATTATCTTAAAATAGTGTACTAAAATTGCAATCCGGCCCTCAAAAAAAGATATTAGAAATATATTTTAGTTTACACACTTTTCCTTGGTTAAAATGTATTAAAAAAATTAAATCAATCATTACGATCTAGCTTTATATTTCGCTATAAAAAAATGTATTTCTAACATTATTAAAAATACATTGAATCGGGCATATTTTTTATGTTGACTGCAGTTTATTAAGAAATTACAATTTTAAGGAGTTTAGTATTTTATACAGTACCAACTCTGTTTTTTATTTTATAGTTTCTGACACAGTAGGTTAGTTAATCGCAAATATATTTGTACGGATGATAAAATATGTATTAAAAAAATAGACTTATGTTTCTAGTAAAGAAAGAAAGATAAACTTATGTGTTTTGTAACATCTTATCTTGCACTGCAAGTCTACGGAGTCAGTCAAATACGTTGGTTGGGTCACCGGTGGAGACCCCACTTCTTCTTCCTTCTCCTTCTCCGCATTTTCCCCATTTTCCCCTTTGAAAATTTTGCACATGCACACTCTCAGTTCACACCAATATATACATATGTGGATAAAAACTCACACCAATAACCCACTACCGTTTCTTTTCCCAAACTAATAACCCACAATGTCACTCTTTTCCTCGTCAACGTCCGATTCAAACCTCGCCACCGCCAAGGCCGTCCTCTCCACGGCGGCCTCGGTGGCCGCCACTGCAATGGTGATCCGCTCGGTGGCCAGTGAGCTCCTCCCGCCGGAGTTCATGTCCTACGTCAGAGACGGCCTCCGCAGCGCGCTGTCGCGGTTCTCGTCGGAGACAACGATGGTGATCGAGGAGTTCGACGGCCTCGTGAGCAACCAAATCTACGAGGCCGCGGAGACCTACCTCGGCACCAAAATCTCCCCCTCCACGCAGAGACTCAAGGTGACCAAACCCGAAACCGACGACACCTTCATCCTCACAATGGAGCGCAACGAGTGCCTCAACGACGTCTTTAACGGCGTGAAGTTTAACTGGGTCCTGGTGTGCCGTCACGTGGAGACCCGGCACTTCCACAACCCGCGCGACCTGAACGCGTCTTTGAAATCGGAGGTTCGGTCCTTGGAACTGAGCTTCCACAAGAAGCACAAAGACATGGTCCTCAACACATACCTTCCCTTCATAATGAAGGAGGCCAAGTCCTTGAAGCAGGCGACGAAGGCCCTGAGGATCTTCACCGTGGATTACAACTGCATTTACGGAAACCCCAACGACGCCTGGGCTGGGATCAATCTGGACCACCCCGCCACCTTTGACACGCTGGCTCTGGAGCGTGACGTGAAGGAGTTTGTGATGAGGGATTTGGAGAGGTTTGTGGCGAGGAAGGAGTATTACAGAAAGGTTGGGAAGGCTTGGAAGAGAGGGTACTTGCTCTATGGACCTCCTGGCACCGGCAAATCCAGTTTGATTGCTGCTATGGCTAATTTCTTGCGCTTTGATGTCTATGACTTGGAGCTCACCGAGTTGCAGTCCAATTCCGACCTCAGGAGGTTGCTCATTGCCATGGCTAACAGGTCCATTCTCGTTGTGGAGGACATTGATTGCACTATTGAGTTTCACGATCGCAGAGCAGAGTCCGCACCCTCTTCTTCCTCTGCAAATAATAACGACAGACAGGTTTTTCTCTTTGCCTTTTACTCCATCGAAATTTGTTCCTGTTTCGTGGGACTCTAGATTCACAGATAAAGACACACGATAAAGTTCTTCTGTGACACGTGTGAGTTATAGGATGGTAAATTGTTCTTTTTGTGATCTTCTTCTGTCTTTTGTGTTACTAACTTACTATTGCTTTTGCTCTGCCGTTGTCCGTGAAAACTATAAACTTTGGATGGATTTCGATCCTCCCAATCATGCTTTTGCATACGAATCGCAACAAACATGAATTTATTCAGGGTAGTTAGATTCTGGACAAGGTTGTTGTCTTTGCTAACTTTCTAAATTCTAGACAAGGTAGTCTAACTTATCTCAAGGAAAATTTGGGTTACATAATCGCATTGGAGATTAATATATGCCATTGAGTTAATTCCCATTTTGTTTAATATATGTTTTGTTGTAAGTGTTGGACTTATGCTCACTCTGCTAAACTAAAGTGATTCTTCCTAGTTCTGTTCTGGTGTTGGCGATCGTGCATAGTAGTTGCTGGAAGCCTAAAATTGATTTTTTTTTTCTTGGTATGCATTATTTTCATCCTAAAAATTTCTACTCCACATGCAGGTTACACTATCGGGGTTGCTGAATTTCATTGACGGGTTATGGTCAAGTTGTGGGGACGAGAGGATAATAGTGTTCACAACAAACCACAAGGACAAGCTTGACCCTGCGTTGCTCCGCCCTGGTCGCATGGATGTTCATATTCACATGTCCTATTGCACTCCTTGTGGTTTTAGGCAACTAACTTCCAATTACCTCGGAATCAAAGAACATGATCTCTTCCCACAGATTGAGGAAGAGATTCAGAAAACCCAGGTGACTCCAGCTGAAGTGGCAGAACAGCTTCTGAAAAGCAGCGACATTGAAACTTGTCTTAAACAGCTTATAGATTTCCTAAGAAAAAAGAAAGAAACACAGGAACTGGAGGCTAAAAAGAAGGAACAGGAGGCCAAAGATAAAGAGGAACAGAAGAAGGAGGTTGATGATGGTGGTAAAGGAGAAGAGGTTGATAATGACGAAAAGAGAATGACAACTGAGTTGAACAACAACACTAGCTGAAATTTTAGATTCGGTAGGGTCAAATTGGTTGGCAACATAAATTTTCCATTTTTGTTTTGTTCGAACTTGGACTATATTGTATGGTTATCCATCTTTTTCAATCTTCTTCAGATTTGAAGGTATACGTATTTTGCTTTTTCACTTTCTGTTTTGTTAAATCCACGAGAGAATACTTTACTGGATGACAAAAGGACTGTTACTTCTGTTTGGGAGTGGGTGCTGATTTGTGAAACCGTGTACACCATATTTGTAGCAACAAAAGAAATTAATGAACAGGGAGAATATTTCTGTTTTGTACGTATAAACTTACTGTTACTGTCACACTTATCCCTCTCTCTTTTCTGCCTTTCTCATCTTTATTTACTTTTTTCTTCATCAATGACATTACTTATCATGATTTACTTCCAATCCCTTTTCTTCTTAGTACTTCTCATTGGATGTATACATTCCATTAAACGGTACTTGGTAAATGTGGATCTTCTTGTATATTGAGGTAGCACGTTCAGTTATTTTATGAAATTTTGTGGGGTCCAGGTTTTGATTAAATTTTGTCTTATTTTAGGAGCAAATAAAATAATAATATTATAAAGATGAAAGTCTTTGCCCGAGTATGATGATCCACATGTGGTTGTCTAGATTTTAACAAAACATGGAAATTTGGTGCATACGATGAAGAACATGATTAAAAAAATATGATGTAGGTCAATAACATGAGGAGATGCTAACCACTTACCATTGGATTTTTTTCAACCCCATCACTAACTGGTTTATATTATATTCTTTTTCTTTTTATTCCTTTCTTCCCCCTCACCTTTCTTTAACCACTAACTATAGTCATTCAATCCATACACGGTCGTTAGAATTTGAATGCCAGTTTGCTATGAATTGTTTCTAATCTTAATTCATAAAATTTCAATGGCAATTTACTATTTTATTATTCTCTAAAATTAAAATCAATTTTATTTACCGAAGATCAATGCAAATTCTTAATTTTTAATATCCATTTTCTCAAATTCATAATTCAGATTAAACCGTCACATTAATTTTGTAGTTAAAAGAACTCAAATTAAGCTAATATTTATTTATATTAGTTTTTAATAAGATTATAGAAATAATAATAATAACATTTAAAAAATATAATAATAATTAAAATAAATTTATAAAAGAATAATTTAATTATATAATATACTATAATAATATTAATAATTATTAAAATAATAATAAATTTAATAAAATTGTAAATAATAATAATATTAATAAAAATATAAATTATAACAATATCGGAAATAAATTTATAAAATATTATTATTATTATTAATTTTTTTGTATTTTTAAATAATTAATAATTCTATAACTTTATCAAGAAAAAATAATAATACTTTATTAATCACAATCAACAAATTAATTATTTTTAATTTAAATTAATTTAAATTACAATTTCATTTATTAAAAATTTATTTTATCAATCATACACATCACATCATTCACAAACTTTTATAAACTTTTCACTCAAATCTTACTATCTTTCCTTTAATCCGAACAATCAAATTTTTCATACACTTTCATCTCAAATTCACTCCCTCAAATCCACTCTCTCATCTAAACATATCCTAAAAGTTAAATCAATTTTGCTTTAAATTTTACAACTGAGATAAATTTACCAAAATTATAATTTCAAATTTGAAAATAATTTTAATTTAAAAAATTTATTTTCATTTTCTACTTACAAATGTTAATTATTAACTTTTTAATCAAATTTTCAGGCTTAATTATTAATTAGTTATCAATATGTTGTTGTTTGCTTAATTTTTACATTTATCAATTTATTTATTTATCTATCTTTTGCATATTTACAAAACTAACCTTAATTTTTTAGAAAAATTGTTTACGCAAGACTTCCTACTTTCATATATTTCAGTTTTCATATATGTATTTTTTAAATTACATCAATTTAGTGAATATCAAAACTAAGATAAATTTATCTTTGTAAGAAAAACTATAATTTGAAATTTAAAATAAAATTAATTCGATTTAAAGTTTTTCTTCTCATTGTATGGTGATGATAAATGTTATTTATTAATTTTTCAATATCATATTTTTCATCTAATCATTACTAATGGATTATCATTTTATTGATTTTAAATTTTTATATATTTACTAATTTTTTTATTTAATGTATATTGAGATAAAGTGTTCTCAAAAAGTCATATATATAAAATGCGTTTTTTATTGGCTGACGATGATACCTGTTGATTTTTTACTTTTCAACGAGATGTTTCCATTTTTAAATTAATGACTCAAATTATACCAACTTATTTTTTATCCAAATAATTTGACTAGAACTAAAAGACTTCAAATTAAATTAAATTAAACAATTTTTTTTATAATTTTCTTCAAAAACTAAATCAATCCAGCGAGAATGCTAGATCTAAGAGAAATTTATCCTTCAAGATGGAAAATATGACCTAAATTTAGAAATTTGTTCAGTTTAAAATTTTGTGTTTTCATTGTATCATGATGATAAATGTTAATGGTTACTATTTTTTAATGTCACATCTCTATATTTCAATTATTAATTAATTATTTTTTAATTTGTTATTTACTAATTTATTTATTTAATGCATATTTGCAAAATTAATATTAATTTTGGAAGAAAAAAATTTGGATCAAAGTTGGTTGAAAAATAATAATAACTTGTTAGCTACTCGATAGATCTCATTTCTCATTTACATCAATTAAAAAAATCACATGTCACATCAAATAAAAGAAAAATGTATTTGATATTTGCAAAAAAAAAATAATAATAACACTTTTGATAATAATGCAAATATTAAGAAATGAAGCTAGTTCAAATTGAAAAAAAAAATTATCTTAACAATAATAATAATAAAATAATCATTATTAACTTTAGCGTTTAAAATAATTTCCTACTGACAGAAACTAAAAAAAATAATATTACATTAACAATGATAAGCGACTCCGATCAAATTACTCTGATCGAAGTGCGATTAGATATCCTAATTAAAATTAAGTTGATAATATTTCACATATATTAAACCAAAATAGAGTATAAAAAAACCACAACTTTGAAGGACAAAATAATATTAAAAATTTTAAATTCTTAATTTAAACTAAAATGTAAAATGATATAATTTTAAACGATCAAACTACTTCATAAATATTTAAAAAAATTATTATCCATATTTTATTATAACACAATTAGTAAAAATTTTCTCATAACACACCATTAATATTTAGTATATATAAAAACTTTTATTAAGTGAGTTTAATATTGACTAACTTTACTAATGCTTTTGTCATCCCATGGCCAATTTTTCACACTAAAGAACTTGGTCGGCTAGTACATGTTTCAACACCAATACTTCTTTGGAATTTCCATGCTTTTACACCATCCTCTTTTCCTTTTCATAAAGAGAGAAGATATAAAGCTGCCCCTGAATTGACAATCAGGTTACAACTTTTCAGTCCTCACTAATAATACACCAAGCTCTTCATTCCCTTTCTATATCAACAAAGTAGTGATTTTTAAACTACTGATTTTATTGCATTATCTTTAAAAATTCAGTTAAAATAAAGAATTATAGAAATTAATTCAATTTTGATTTTAACCAACAAATTTTTATATTATACAAATACTTTTAATTTAGATATTAACAAAATTATGTAACAAAACTCAAATTTTAAAATTGAAATAAAATGAAAATTAATTGAATACGTTTAATAATATTTACAATAAATAAAAATTGATATTCAATGGAAGAGAAATCATGGAATTCAATAAAGAGAATAGTTCTTAAATAATGTTGCTGTAAAATAATGAAGTTTATATTCATAATACAGAAACTTATTTCCTCATACAGAACTAAGTTTTCCTTTTTATCTATTAAAATTAAAAAATAAAATTATAATATTAAATCAAATCAAATCAAATGTATTTAAATTGTAATTTATATACATTTTTAATCCAAACAATGAGTTGATCCCTTTTTGTCTTTTCCAATTTAATCATGTGTGGTCCGCATCATGCATTCCAAGGATGATGGATTATGTACCGTGGGATTATCCTAATTAATTATATTATTATTTTGACTCAAAGAGTACCATTTTACTTTAACTTAAAAAAAATCAAATTAATTCAATTATACATGATGATTGTCAGAAAACAGAAGAAAATAACAAATATGATAAATGAAATGGTAAAAAAGAAAATAAAGCATAAAATTTAAAGTTGGACAAGAATAGGATTATTTTGTTATGGTTTGTAGACACATTCATGAACCTTACGACTCGGAACAGATAACACAGATTTTTTCGGAAACACTTTTTTGATATTTTTATTTATATAGTTTCAATTTGGCAGTGGCGTCTGTGCACAAGCAACCACTGTCATCACCACCATGTTTCCCTCTAGAGACATGGCCCTGGCTTCACCCTCCTCAATCTTCTCTGCTTACGCTTCCATGACAGCTTCCATCATGCTCCTGCGTTCAATAACCAACGACCTCATTCCTCAACCAGTTCGTGGGTACCTTATGAACACCTTCCGCTTCTTCTTCAAGCCTCGCTCCAACACTCTCACTCTCACCATCCAAGAGTACTCCAACGGCATAGCGCGCAACCATCTCTACGATGCTGCAGAGCTTTACTTGTCCACAAAAATCACCCCCCAAAACCACAGACTAAGCGTCAGCAAGACTCCAAAGGAGAAAAAACTCTCCATAAGACTAGACAATGGCGAAGAGCTGGTTGATTGGTTTAATGGGGTTAAGCTCAACTGGAAACTAATCTTCTCGGAGTTCGAGAAGGGCAATGGTTCCAACGACCGCACCAGAAACAGCTCCATGGCGGCAGAAAAGAAGTACTTTGAGCTAAGCTTCGAGACGAAGCACAAGGAGATGGTGGTGGAAACTTACTTGCCTTTCGTTCTTGAGAAAGAGAAGGAGATGAAGGACGAGGAGAGGGTGCTGAAGATGCACACTCTCAGCGCTTTCTACGGTCACGGAGGGTTCAAGTGGGATTCCATTAACTTGGACCACCCTTCAACGTTTGAGACCGTGGCTATGGAGGCAGAGATGAAGAAGCGCATAATGGAGGATTTGAAGAGGTTTTTGAGGAGGAGGGAGTTTTATAGGAAAGTTGGGAGGGCGTGGAAACGAGGATACTTGTTGTATGGCCCTCCGGGAACCGGCAAATCGAGCTTGATCGCAGCCATGGCGAATTACTTGAAGTTCGATATCTATGATCTCCAACTTGACAACTTAGTCACCGATTCTGACCTCAGAAAGTTGTTGCTGGCAACTGCAAATAGGTCTATTCTGGTGATTGAAGACATTGATTGCAGTGTTGATCTGCCAGGGCGCAGGCATGGAGATGGACGCAAGCAACCTGATGTGCAGGTTGGTCTTCTCATCTCAAGTATCTTTCTCAATTCTTTCACCCAACAACTACATATTGAATGGCTAATGTTTTATGTGAATTCTGAAACGATGTATATAATTTGATGGATGTAGTTGAGTTTGTGCGGGTTACTGAACTTCATAGATGGGTTATGGTCGAGTTGTGGAGACGAGAGAATCATCATACTCACCACAAACCACAAGGAGAGGCTAGACCCGGCACTGTTGAGGCCTGGAAGAATGGACATGCACATTCACATGTCTTACTGCTCCTTCCACGGCTTCAAGGTTTTGGCCTCAAACTACTTGGACATTTCCTCGGATCATCGCCTCTTTGGGGAGATTGAGGGCCTGATAGAGGACACGCGCATAACCCCAGCACAAGTGGCAGAGGAATTGATGAAGAGCGAAGATGCTGAGGTTGCACTAGAGGGATTCCTGAATGTGCTTAAGCGAAAGAAGATGGAAGGTGATGTGTGTGAGAATGATGCTTCAGATAAAACAGAACTTAACCAATCTAAAAGGTCCAAAGTTGGTTGCAAGCAGAAAAGAGCAGTTTGTATCAGCAAGAGAAAAAATAGTGCGGTTACTCAGAGAAGAACAAGAGCACGTACTTTGCAATAAACTTGGAACCTTGTTTTTGGAACACTCTAATAATGTGTCTACGATATAATGTTGCTGATCTATGTTTTGGGGGGGTTTTGTTAGTTTTATTTAACTTTATGCTTTCTTTGATGTTCATGTTGCCAATGTGACAGAGTATGTGAGTTAGAGGAAATGTACCATAGCTTCTTTAGCAACAATGACGGATAGGCAATATCACTGTTAACAATGTTTTTAATTAGATTTAAGAATGATGACAGTCAAAAACATTTTCATCTACAAAATGATCCTCCAATTGGGGAGAGGTGCAGATAATTCTGTGTAATACTATGCAACAGCTGAGTGCACCTTGCTCTGTCTGCAAGACTACATGATGGCACATATATAAACTTGAGTGATAACTGCATTTAATAGAAGATCTTATTTCAAAATCTTACACCAATTTTAATAGATTTTATTCAATTTGGTTGTAATAGTAGATATCAGTTTAAAATTTGAATTAAGTTTTTATAGGTTTTACAATATTTTTTTTAATAAAAATAATTTAAAATATAATAATAATAATTATCATTTTAGAGATTATTATAGTTTTTTAGAAGAACTCATTCTTTATGGTCGAGATCTCATCGCTTCTCCAATACAAGATCTTGTAAATTAGATCTTATGATTATGATATTTCTTACTAAAGATCTTTCCTAAAGACACTAAAGATACTTTTTGGATGACAAAACTGAAGAATAAAAATAATAAAAGAACTAAAAAATTAAGTATACAATAAAGTAAATCAAATTAAGAAAATAGTCACGGTTTATCTTGGTTACACTAACATACAATTATAATCAAGATTACCATATTATTATCATTATTTTGAGAAAGCATAATTTTGATGTTTAAGTAAAAGAATTTAAGTTCCTTAATTAATTCTATTATCAATGTGTAAGGAGAAGAGTTTTGGTGATTGTCAATTCTCTTTATCTTATTTGTAAGCACAAAATTTATTGGTTGTCCTTTTTATTCATAACTCAAAATTTTTTCAATCAAATAAATTACATCGCAACAAAAGGAAAAAGCTAGTACCTCAATCCTAAATAAAGAATTTTAAAAAGAAAAGTTTTCCAAATTTCAAAGTGTATTAAAATAAGATTCAAAAAACCCTCATACTTATTTTTAAGTTTGACTGAAGTTATCAAAACAAAAATCATATATAGTCTGTAAGTTCAGTTTTTTCTTAACTTTTTGTCTTATGTTTATGAGAACTCTTAACTTCTTATTTTCAATGTCTTCAAATATAACATATAAAAGAAAATACAAATTAATTTTAAATTTAAAGAATAATTTGTTCTAAACTAAATTGAAAGGAGCATAATTAAAGTTAAAATTCATAAAAGTGTTAAATAATTACATCTAAAGTAGTTTTTAAAAAGCATGTGTAAATGGCAATTATCACTTATAAAAAATACCATTGAAATAAATTAACCTTTACAAATATACTTTTATCATAATCTTAGATAATGATTTTTCCTTATCTAGGTTATCACTTTCATTATTAAATTTGCTTCATTTTTTATGACTGATATCGAGTAACATAAGAGCAACAACTTTTTGTTTTCATAATCATGATTATAAAGAGAATTCATATTTTCCAATGCAGACAATTCAAAATCTTAAAAATTTTCCACTTCCTCAATTTTATTATATCATATAAAATAATTAATTATATTACGTTTATAACGTAATATAATTATAACATAATATGTTACGTTATATACAACATAATATACCATTTCTTTTAATTTGTAGGATAAATATATAATTTTATATAATTCACGCTCACATTCTTCTTCTTTTTTTTCCTTTAAATGAAGTTAAGAGAGTGAAAGATATACATTCTTATAAATTCGTCGTCATTTTTTTTTAAATCAACAAATACAAAGACGAGTGGTCTTCACTTTTTCATCTAAATAACAGGATGACGCATTCTTCTTGCACCTCCATACTTCCCGCGTCTCCATATACACAGCAAATTGATGATTATATTTTTAATAAAAAATTAAATAAATCCTGTATCTTATAATTTTTTTATCTTAGATTGTATATTTCGAAATATAATTTTCATATTTTAAATTGTGTAATAAAAATACAAAAATATATTTTAAATTATATATTTCAAAATAAAAAAATATATTTTGAACTGTATAATAAAAATTAAAAAAATATAATTTACAGAATGTAAAAAAGTATATTCTGAATTGTACCATTTAAAATAAAAAAATACATTTTTTAATTCTGAATTATATTTTGATAGTTTGGCAAACTATAGAATGCAGTCATGGAGGTGCAGAGGGATTTGATGTTTTGGGCCGGTCTGAACTTAGCCCAGCCCACGTCGAGTACCTGTCTTCTTCCTTCGTGGATGACGCAGGTAGCAGCAATAGCTTCCGTCAGCGAACGGAACAACACAAAACAAAGCCATCGCAGCAAACCTTCAATCTCCGCTTCCTTCATTTCTTGAACAAGTTTCTCGGCTCTCAACTTTATCTATCACACATCGGAAAAGACCCCTGCGCCTTCGCACGCATCTTAACGGTGCGAACAATCTTTAATTTGAGTCTCAATAATTACTATTGTTACCAACAATTCCCGATTTTCATTTTTGTAGGTAACAAAGATGGATCCAAACGCGGTGAAGTCCACTCTTTCCAATTTGGCATTTGGAAACGTAATGGCCGCAGCTGCCCGCGATTATCAGAAGGTAATTTAGTAATTCTTCACTTCACAATGCAATTACCTTCACGATTTGCATAAAGGGAAACATAACTTCTCTATGATATGTGCGTAAAATTGGAAAAGCTAAATTTATGCATTCCTCACAATTCATTTGGTTGCTGGTGATAACCTAGGTCTTAACTCAATTCACGCTTCCCTTTCGATATCACGTGATGGTCATATTCTTACAATGGTTAATGGAACTAATATCCTGCATTGCATCATGTTTTATATATTTTACATAGGGAATGTTATCACATTGTAATTTTTTTTCACTACTTGAATCTGGCTATGCATTTTCAAGTGTCTTCTTTAGGCGCAAATAGTATTGAACTACTAATGCTGCTACTATGGAATAACGCTGTGTTTAAGAAACTTACCATGCTGAATAGTTGAATACTCTGTTTTTTGGGACAGTTTTTGAAGCACTATGATGGGAACTTGAGTATTACGAGGTGCATAAGTCTCACATGAGTAAAATAAAGACTGCTCGGTCTAGTATTTAGGTATTTGATCTTTTGTAATAGTTAGCTTCTTGATGCGGGTTCACCAAGTGCTTGGATACTTACCAATTGGTATCAGAACTTGTTAGTGTCTTAGAACAGGTTATTGGGTTACTGATCTTTGTTTCATGAACAAATTATCTAACGCAACTTATCTTAGCTTTTGGAGAGGTTATCGTATAAAATGTATTGAGCTTCTCCATATGCTTCTATCAACTTATGAACCTTAGCTTTTGGAGAGGTTAAAGCTAAAAGTAAGTACTTCTATAAAAGTTAAGTGTGTATGTCAAGTTTAGATTGTGTGAAAAGCTCAATTCATTTTGTCACTTGTTTTCTTCTCCTATAAGTGCTTATAAAAGGTTTATTCGTAAAGAGCCTTACTGGTACTCATATATGCTAACATTTTCACAAAATTTCCTCCAATGATTGTTGTTGAGTATAAATCTTGTTTCAGCAGCTACATATTGATGTAATGTTACACATGCTATGATCCATGCAGGAATTGCTTGCTCAACAGAAGGCAGGGGCATCAAGCTCAGTAAATGAGGAGGTTGACCTTGATGAGTTAATGGATGTATGGTTTTCAAATCTTTCAACCTCATCCTCTAAGTATGTTTTGCAAACCTTTCAATCTCATCATATATGCTCAGTAACTGGTCTACACCATGCTGATTTCAGGATCCTGAGTTGGAAAAGTTGCATGCAGATAGGATTGCAGCTCTTAAGGTGGCAATCTACTTAAGTACCAAGATGCAAAATGATGTTCAATGTTTTTTTTACTTGTGTTGTTTATAAATTTCTTTGCTATTCACAACTTGATTTGTCTTCAATAGAAAGAAGTAGAGAAACGAGAGGAATGGAAGAAGAAAGGTCATGGAGAATACAGGGAAATAACCGAGGGTGATTTCTTAGGCGAAGTCACTGGAAGTGAAAAGGTGATTTGTCACTTCTACCATAAGGAGTTCTATAGATGCAAGTATGTTATTCACTTAAATATTATTATTCCTTGTGGCTCAACATCTTTCAGTCTCAATTTCTGACGTGCACGGATGCATGTGTTTGTTACATTAACAAATGTTTCCAGGATAGTTGATAAGCATTTAAAGTCCCTTGCACCAAAGCATATTGACACGAAATTCATCAAGCTTGATGCAGAGGTCAGCATGAACCATTCTATACAGATGATTTTGGAGTTTGCTTTGGGTTGAGTCAATGTAACTGTATCATTTACCATGTTTTCTTTATCCAACTGTTTGACTTTGTAAAGAAATTGAATGAAGCTGACTATTGAAAATAAAATGCAGAATGCACCTTTCTTTGTTACAAAACTGGCTGTCAAGACTTTGCCTTGTGTTATACTGTTCAGGTGAGTCCTAAATCCGGGGCTTTTGGGTCTTGGTTAATTGAGTGATTCACTATTAAAGATTGTGTTAATGTTTCCGTTAGGTCTCAAAAAAAGATGAGAATGGAGTTTAAAACCCTAAAACAATCTTTATCCTCAATATCACCCTCTCCCCTCCAAAAAAAATCAACACAGAAGCTAATAGGTGTAATGTGGCAGAAGTAATCCTGGATGAAATAAAATTCTGTTGTTAATGAACTATTCTGACAGAGTATGTATAACAAATGTGGATAATATTGATTTGTTATATCAGTATAATGGCTAAGGACTAGGGTTTTCTTTCTTCAGACAAGGAGTTGCGGTAGATAGATTGGTAGGATTTCAAGATATGGGAGGGAAAGACGATTTTACTACAAGAACACTGGAGGTTGTGCTGATTAAGAAAGGTAGTCCTTTTATTTAACTTTTTCGTTTCTTAGGGACTGGATTCTTAACTGTCATTTGACAGGTATAATTGCGGAAAAGAAAGATGAGGATGATGAAGATGATGAACATCTCGACAGTACACGCAGAGTGGTCAGATCCTCCACAATTGCTGGTTCTGATTCTGATTCTGAATAAAATTAATCAGCTAGTGGCTTCACAAACGATAGAATCTGCATTTTATTCTTGTCATATCATTTTGGATTTCGGGTTTGTATCCTTATTGCACTTTCGGTTTTTTGCTTTTGGGAAGTGTATGCATCCATATCAACCATACGGAAACTGTACACGCGACCACTGTTCTATGAACTTGTCCCTGTAGGAAACGCCAAGGGTGGCAAAAGGTTGAACATCATTTGCAACAGAAGAAATTGATATAGATTTTCTAAAATGGATTTAATTGTTCGTGTGAGTGCAGTACAAAGATACTAGAAATGGGCCAGTGCTTGAATAGTGTACACTAAACTGTGGTATCAAACTGGAGGACATTTTTTTTTTTCTGTATCCTGTGAAAGTCTTCGCACACTCTCTTAAAGCAAGTTGGGGGGTTTAAACTTCGTTACTCTTACTGCTGTTGTACCAAAAACAAAAAAGAGGGCATTATGAATATCATTATCTCATTTATTGTTACATCAAAATATATGATTACACACTATTAGACGAAGTGTCCGTATACAGAAGATCTCACTATAGACTTTCATATCATCTTGTTATGTGAAAATTGTTATAATTCTTTCTTAATAGGTATTTGAAAGTGGGATTAAATTTTATGTGAATATTGCTTATCTCTTTCTTCGTTAGCCTTAAATAGGTGTTTGTGTGCTTGGCAAGCTAGTTGATATGTTACTAAATTCAATTATTTGGTAAAATCAGTTTTTGAATTTGATAAATGTAAAATAACATGCAATGATATGTTCATACCGTACTAAAGACAAAAAATGGCTACTTTAGGCAGCATTTGAAAAAAAAACAAACAACTTTTTAGTGAGATCTATTCAGTTACTAAAGTCAGAGAGCTTCTTCACCTCCATGGTATCTTGTACCAGCATATCACGCGGGGAAAAGACTTACCCTTAGAATAAAATTTCAAACTTAAAACTACCCTTCACCCCAAATCAAATCCATGCCTCTTATGTTTTCACATTTCTCCATCACAGTTTTTCCTTGCCCCACTGTCGTGCTGCATCGTTCTTTTTGAAGATTGAATTCTTCTGCATCTCTATTTAAAATTGAATCATCCATTCAAGCAAAAACAAGGCTTGTTTTGTGTTTTATTTTGTTGTTGTACGATTAGGTGAATGTATTGGAGCAGCAGTAAACGGCGGCGAGAAGAGGGGTTTTATTTTTTATTTTTTACAGGCTTTTAGATTATAGAATCTGAAAGCTAAAAGGTTTTTCTGAATGTTTTGCCGATTGCAGAATCCGTAAGCTATTGGTGGTTTGGAATTAAGTGAAAAGCAATTTGGAATGACACAATTAAGTGAAACTTACAAAAGTTATATAATACTTCTGGAGTCTAGAATCACTAAGTCAAAACTATAAAACTAACTCGACAATAAAATTGTGTCTCAAACCGGAGTGATTCTTCCTTCACCTCCATGACTTCTTCCTGTATCTCCATAGTTTTTCAAAATTTCCATTTTGGACATAATGAAAAGATCAAAATATCATTTGTCTACAATCCATAGTGTAAAATTTTTGAAATACATTGCGGGTGTAGAACCTACAATACATTTTAAAAAAAATTTATATTTTTACATTGCGGTTTGTACAACCCGCAATACATTTTAAAAAAATTTTGTATTTTTATATTAAGGATTGTAGGATCCGCAATGTGTTTCAAAATTTTTACACAGTTGTAGACGAAAGACATTTTGAGCTTTTCATTATATCCAAAATGGGAATTTTAGAAAACTATGGAGGTGCGGGAAGAATCACTCCTCAAACCGCCACCCACCCACAGCCTTCGACTGCCTGTAATTATCACCACCCACACCAACTCGAGCAACCGCTTGAATGCACCTTTAAAACTTTTGAAATTCTTCAACATTCATTACTACAACGTTTCAAACTTATTTTATTTTTGTGAGAAGACATTTTGAGCTTTTCTGAAAGTTAAAGTTTTGGAATTACAAACAATATGAAGGTGCATTATGATATCATGGAGGTGGAGGAAGAAACTCTCCTAAAATTATCCATTAGGGTTAAACAAACTTATAAGCAAATAGCTAAAATGGCTACACAAATATATTTTTACTCAAAAGTTGTTTCTCCCGTTAGTGTGTTTTAACTCAAGAAGTTAACTTCTAATTTTGTTGGATTAATGTTAATACTACAAAGTTTTTGTATCCTCAAAATCAGGAAATAAAATAATTCTCGCATACTTATTTTACACTACTTTTTAATACATTTTCCAAAACTATATTACATAGATTCATATATATATGAAGAGGTTTGCACGTGAATATATTAATATATGCATAAAAACTTAAATTTAAACTAACATGTCGATTAACGAAGAAAATGGTTAGTGCTATATATCTATAGGCAAAAGGAAAATTTGCTAAACATTATACTTATACTATTTAAGAGACATTTTAGTACAAAAAAAGCTTTTTCATGTCTGTTGACACTTATTATTATTATTAGAAATCTCAAAAATTTATTTAATATATTACAATTTTTTTAAAAATGTTTATATAAGTTTCTTAGGAATTAAGGAGTATCATAATTCTTTTAATTATTATCACGAGAAATGATTTAACAGAGTGTATTTTATTACAAGAAAAATAATTAACTTGAAACAAATAGATTTTCATCATCTCATTGAAACAATTTTGTTAGAAATTCTAAAACCATTTCTAGAAATCAAATATGAAAACTTCCGACTTCAGATTGCCATGAAATTAAACAAAAAAAAAAAAAAAAAAAAAAAATTTTAAATATATAAATAAAAAAAATTTATTAAAAAATCCAAAAAAAATATAAAAAAAAAAAAAAAAAAAAATCAAAAATAAAATTCCCAAAAAAATAAAAAAAAAAAAAAAAAAAAAAAAACTCTCTTACCAAACATCCTATTAATCAAAAGAAAAATATTTTGTTTTAAAACATATAACATTTAGTATTAGTAGTGTGTTTCATCATATCTTTTGATAAAATAAATCTGATTAAATATTTAATTTTACAAATGGATTACAAAATTGATATATATTACAATATTATCGCATGCGAAATACCCTCCGCTGTGGTTCCCCTGCAATCATTGATTTGATAAGAAATTATTTTTCCAAATTAATTAAATTTTAAATGTTTAATTTAATGACTATTTTGTTAAAATGATTTGTTTTTAATTGGTTAAATTCAATTAAACCTTTTATATTGATTATGTTATGATTGAAAACTTAACTTATTTCACTTGTGAATACATATATTACAAGCCAAAAATAAATAACATTTTATGTGTATCCAAACAACTTCTAGTTAGATAAACTATATGTTAGAGTTTAACTATTTATCTATAAAAACTGTAATGTGGCAAAGAATGAAGATTTATTACCAGTTTGTAATTGAATGATATATAGTGCTTTTTTTTTTTTTGGTAGAGATTATATATGTAAGACACCTATTCAAAGGTTATAGAATTTTTGTGAGGGATAAACTATCTCTTTGATTTATTTGAGGTCACTGTATATAATGTTATTAAAACTAAGACTATTGATTAAACTTAATTAATTAATATTTTATCTAAGCATTTAAGAGGAGATACGTAGAGAGAAAGAGAAAGTTAGCATGAGAAAGATGAATGGAACAGCCTTACGTTTCGCCCAAACTCCTTCTTCCATCTCTTACTTTCTCTTCTCTTCTCCATTTAGAAAATGGCGAATTCGTCAATGGTCAATCGTGGAAGCCTCGCTGTCTCTGAAACAACAACCTATTTTCAGTGTTCTCTTCTCTTATAACTTCTCCTTGTTCCCTTTGTCCTCGTCCCCTTCGCTTTCATATTAGGTCATTATTTTTACCCTCCTTTTCTTTTTTTTCTCTTCCTGTTCACTTTCCTTTCTCATTTCACTTATTTTTCACGGAATAATAATGAAAAAAACCCTTTAAAACAAAAGGGCACGTTTATGATCGAGCCTAGTCTTGTGTTTGCATGGCATGCACGTTGTTGTGTTGTTTTTGTTGGTGTTTAATGGGTTATGATTGAATTGTGAGGTTATTGCATGCATGCAGGGCATTTGGGAGTGCAACGTTCTATCTGCTATCGTATGACGAGCAAATAATTCTCCTGAATACCCGGCAGAAGCTAAAAAACTAAAGCCACAAACATGTCAGGACCCCTAACTCCAAAGACATGTAAGTTTCCAGCTCCATCATTCTTTCTTTATTTCCAGCGTTAATCTTAAATTGCAGCCTTACATATTTTTGACAAAATAATAGTATGTAAATCCTTTGTAAAGTTTTAGTGTTGTAGAGTTTCTGTTGATAATTCGAGTAATAAATATATTTACATAGAAGTTGAACATATGTTATTGATGTAAAATTCCAATTCGGATTAGAAAATAGCATGTTTCTCCGATCAAAACACAGAAACTTGGTAAAAAAGCTAAAGCAATTCCTGTTGATGGTGGCATTTCAGCTCTTGAAAAGAGTGACCGAGTTGGTTCATTGAAGAAGAAGTTGAGGAATTCCTTGACAAGGAGTAGGAGAAGAAGCAGCAGCAAGGTCATGTCGATTGAAATCGAGGATATCCGCGATGCTGAAGAATCCAAAGCCGTTGATGAGTTCCGTCAGGCTCTTGTCTTGGACGAGCTACTACCAGAGAAGCACGATGATTATCACATGATGCTCAGGTCACCTTAAGTTTTCTTGCTTAAACTCATTATTAGGCAAAGTTTTGATATAATTTGTTTACATTCCTCAAGGTTTGGCCATGTATATTTCAGAGTGGTGGAACCAATGCTATGCTAATATTAATAATCTGCATTAATTAGTCCATTCTAATTAACTATTTTACTGATGTTATTCTCATCCTAGACAGTTTTTGTAATTTACAAATTGATGAGTTTATTGTTAGCATCTTGATAACTTTAGGAACCAATTTGTATAAGCAGAGATTTTCAGAGAGTAAAGAAATAGAGAAACATTTTTTAAGGGGCCAAATTTATATTTACTCAATTGTTTGAGTAGGAGGAACTTGACACTTTTCCTGCATTATTTGCATTTTCTTGAACAGGTTCCTTAAGGCCAGGAAATTTGACATTGAGAAATCTAAGCAAATGTGGTCTGACATGCTTCAATGGAGGAAGGAATTTGGTGCTGACACCATCACCGAGGTATTTGTTTTGTAACAATGATATTTGTGAGACTTCAGGGTATTTATTAATAGTTCATACACTTGACCCTTTCTGTTCCCACTTGTTTATAGTTTTCTCCTTTTGCTTACTCATTTTTGTGCCTTTTATACTAGGATTTTGAGTTCAAGGAACTCGATGAAGTCTTGCAATATTATCCTCAAGGGCACCATGGAGTCGATAAAGATGGGCGACCAGTGTACATCGAGAGATTGGGCCAAGTCGATGCCACCAAGTTGATGCAAGTCACAACCATGGACCGCTATATCAAATACCATGTCAAGGAGTTCGAGAGGACCTTTGATGTGAAATTCGCAGCTTGCTCCATTGCTGCAAAGAAACACATCGATCAAAGTACAACCATCCTTGATGTGCAAGGAGTGGTAGGTATAGGAAATGGTTTATCTATAAGCCAAATCCAATTTTGAAGTTAAAAACAGCATCACAAATTGAACTTACTATCGTTATTCACTTCACGCTTTCAAATGAACCTTGATATCTATGAGAAAGAGAAAATGAAACGTGAAAAATATAACAAGATGATGAAAACTTGCGATGTTTTAATGTCGCAGGGCCTCAAGAACTTCAACAAGCATGCCAGGGAGCTCATCACATGCCTTCAAAAGATTGACGGTGACAACTATCCTGAAGTATGTTTTTCTTCTATTTTGATTAAGATTTACATAAAGTTTGGTTGCAAATAAATATTGTGGATTGCTGAGTTGTAATATCATAAAATTGGTGCCTTCATTGCAGACCTTGAACCGCATGTTCATCATCAATGCAGGTTCTGGATTCAGAATGTTGTGGAGCACTGTTAAATCCTTCCTTGACCCAAAGACCACATCAAAAATCCATGTGAGAACAAAGACCTTATCCTAAATATCTGCCCGTTTCTGAAAATAAGATTTTATCTGATTGAGCTAAAATTTATCAGGTTCTTGGCAACAAGTACCAAAGCAAATTGCTTGAAATGATTGATGAGAGGTGAGTTCATGGTAGCGGATATTGTAACATTATAGTACCTGATTTTCCTTGTGTGACTACTATTTTCAATCCTTTTTTCTGCCCCCCATTTATTATTCTAGTATTCAAGTGCGTTTATCACCATTGAGTTAAGGTTGTTGACAATTTTTATAATCTAATGGTTTTGCTTTGCCAGTGAGTTGCCAGAGTTTTTGGGAGGCAAATGCACTTGTGCCGATCAAGGAGGCTGCATGCGCTCTGATAAGGGCCCTTGGAAGGATGAGGAAATAATGAAGGTGAAGTTGCAATTCCTTTTTCACCCTCTTTTTATCTAATTAACAATCTGCGTTCCATTATGTATTTGCAAGCTTATGTGATTAATATATATCTATATATACGGACTAGCAGATGGTTCAAAATGGTGAGCACAAATGTTCAAGGAAATGCGAGGCTCCAGTCTTGGAAGAGAAGACAACTTCTGAGGTGAGATAGCCATGGCTTTCATTTGGCATTTCCATTTGATACTGTACACACACAGTTTTCTCTATTAAACCATTTTGTTGTAACCCTTTTGTTATTGATTAACATCCAAACTAATCAATAAGCGTATTTAGGAACCCGAGATTATCATGCCGGAGGCAAATCTCACCAAACAATTGTCTTCTGTCCTTGCTGAGGTATGTTATTAGTATCTTTCATAATATCCATCCTTGATCTAATGGAAATCTGCAAATCATTGTCACTTCCTAATCACAAAACATATAGCTAGTGAGGTTAATGCATAAGGAAAAGTTACACACATTAAACTGGATAATTAATTATACTATGGTGTTTCCTTAGCTTCAAGTACTAAACCTTGACAAAATATAACAGGCCGCTGTTGCCAAGACTTACAACTACGAGGACTTCGTCCCCGCAGCTGAAAAAACCGCTTGGAAAAAGGTAGAAGACAATGACAAATATGCAGTAACCAAAGGTAGAACTGAAATTTCTTTGTTTGGCTCTATTTTATCTAGTAATGCATATTCCTAATGAGAGAGACTTTTGTGTGGTGCCTATGAGAAATTAAAACACATGAGAAGTGAATAATAATGTGTTTTGTGGAACTGATGGCAGCTGGAGCAGATGCATACGCCATGGATTCTTTCAAGATTCACGAGAGAGTGAACTCACAGATTTTCACTGGCGTGATGGCCTTTGTGATGGGCATAGTGACCATGGTGAGGATGACGAGGAACATGCCGAAGAAGCTCACAGACGCCAACTTCTACTCCAACTTGGGCGGTGAATACAAGGGTCAGGCCAACAACGACCAAATGACTATGCCTGCCATCTCTGCTCAAGAGTTCATGACTGTGATGAAGCGCATGGCTGAGTTGGAAGAGAAAATGAGCAGCATGAACAACCTCGCCATCTGCATGCCACCTGAGAAGGAGGAATTGCTCAATGCTGCCATCTCCCGAGCAGATACTTTGGAGCAAGAACTCTTGGCAACCAAAAAGGTAAACAGATCAACCTCCTGAATTTTATTTATTGCTAATAAAATCATCAACACAATGTTTAATGTTAGGCTTTGGAGGAATCACTTTCTAAGCAAGAGGAGCTTTCGGCTTACGTTGAAAAGAAGAAGAAGAAGAAGAAGTTGGTACGTACACTACAACTACATCATCATGATTTAGGGTTTATAATCGAAGTTGTTATTATTATTTTGTGTTGGTTAACACTTTGTTTTATATGCAGTTCGCCTGGTAAATTTAAGTGGGGTTTAATTCTACACACTCGGCTTTCCAAAGACTTCCCAAATGCCATTTTATTAGTATTCATAAAATGTTCAAATGATGAACACTAACAACAAATATCTTCGCTACGACTCAAGGATTGGACTTTCTCTCAATGTACATAGCAAACATACACAATGTATGCAAAAGCCCACTCCTATATTTTGGACCTTCACTACTATAATCAATATATATATATAATCTAATCATCGCAGAAGAGAACTTCATAAGTTTTTTAAGAAGCTCAATAACAATTAAAAAATAACTAATACAAAAAGTATTTTCAATGAAAAAGTCAACATGGTCAAACGTGATACATGTGGCTTGTGGGTAACGAATAATAAAATGGAATATATATATATATATATATATATATATATATATATATATATATATATATATATTGTTGTGTTTTTTTTTTTTTTTTTTATTTAATATTTTTTTTTTTTTCTTATTTTTTAGATTTAAATTATTCGAAGTGATTTTTTTGTTATTAGTTCTTTTTTAATTAATTGATACGGTTTCTTTTTTTTTTGTGTGAAATTTTG
>Ga0099824_1001452_pt1 | contig 33332 bp, 19 predicted proteins | sample SiratrowhiteBW_FD_76837 | JGI IMG/M metagenome (GOLD analysis project Ga0099824, IMG submission 76837) | Root nodule microbial communities of legume samples collected from California, USA - Siratro white BW | ecosystem: Host-associated > Plants > Roots > Nodule | place: USA: California... | reverse complement strand
ACAACTTCTATAAAATTAGAAAAAATATATATTAATATTAAGTTATGCCTCATATAACAATTTCAATAAAAAAAATTAAAATTATTTACAAAGGCTTGCCTTTAAAGATGATTTCAGTAAAAAAATAATAATTCTAATTTATATAAAACTAAAGCTGTGCTTTGTACACGATTTTTTCATTTTAAAATCCTACGTCCAAACATCACTTACCTGCTTTTTTAGAAAAAATACCTAAATAAAATTGCATGATTTATGTAAAAAAAACAAAATTTATTATATCATTTCGGAGATAAACTTATCTTTTATATCATTTTCTATATTAGTAGTTTCAACCAAAATAAAATTTTGAAAAAAACTAATATAAAGGGTGCTCTTCGTACTGACGGAATCCTTTCGTGTGGATCTTTCATTTCAACCTGTGACATGCAGTTTCCTGTGTTTTCCTTTTTACTTGCTGGTTTTAGTTGCACTTCTGTCGTACCTTTATATTCAGGTCAAAAGTAAGTACCTACTATATAATAATATAATAGACATGAATTATAAATGCAAAAGTTTTTCTAATGTGAGTTATGAAAGTTCATTTTTGGAGTGATTTTTATGTAATTATTATAAACATAAATCATAAACAACTTTTAAACTGCCAGTTCATATAAAAGTATATATTAACAGCTACAGAGATGTGAAACTTGGTGTGCATATAAAATATACTTGTGTATCAATAATTCAAGGTGTGATTAAATTGAATTGTAGTGGCTCATTAGTGATAGGTGACATCAGATAAAAACTAGCGAGATGATTGGAACAAGTTACTGAATTTATAGCTATATAGTGTGTGACATGCACAATGAACTGTGGAATACAGCTCCCAGTTTCCTCATATGTGTGACAATTGTTGCTTAATCTGTGTTGCTTTTGACTTGAGGATAGCGATGTACTGAAGAAGATACCTCTTAGCAAAATTAGAAGGCCACTGCGTTAATGAGGAATCAATATATTAAAAAGTTGCATCATCATTCCCATTTAATAAACACCTGTTATCATCATCCTTCACGTCCACCAAGTGGTGCCTTTGGATATTCAGAAATGCTCTAAGGGTACTAATACTCTTAATATAATGTATCTAACAGTTGAAAATTTAGTGGGGTGAGTTATTTCTGTAGAAACAAAGTGCTTATACATTGGACATTAATTAAGAAAAAAATTTATTCAGCTATCTACTGGATTCTAGTGATGCAACATATCTATTCAGCTTAAGTGGCCACACTACAAATTTCCCTGATATAATATGATTGATCATGATAAAAGAAAAAACGAAGGAAGTGGAAGATTATTGTTAATAAAGTGTCATTGTTCAATAGCTTTGATCGATTGCGACTTGTAAGCCAACCTAACCCGTTCTTTAACTTTCTTTCTTCAAACTATGTGCTTCATTTTTCATGATACTCAAAGACTAATTATTAGTGTTTGACGTGGCTTATTACCAAGTGTTCATAGGTTTGGTAACATGATAAGAGTGTTATGCTAACAAAAACTAATTACCCATTTTTATTGAGCTTGGAATTTTGTGAAGAAATATGTGATATATAGTATCATCCATGATATTCTTCTGCTTCTTCCCATCCACCTGAATCCTTTGATATTTTTGTGTTTCTGTATTCAAACTTCTCCCATACCCTTCTTGATCATGGCTTTCACTTCTAATACCTTTTTCTTGAAAAGGGTAGAAACTAAAGAAAGAAAAAGAATAACAATTAATGTCCTTCTATTTCTCTTCTCTCTATTTTTTTCTTCTCCATAGTCACGTCCTAAGGAAACACACAGAAAAAGACGTGTATAACTATTATATTTATTTTATGCAGACATGCTCCTCTAGGACTTTGATAGGTCAATGACTAAGTTCAGGAAGTAGATAAGAAACATCATATACTGTATATTCCAGAAACAGCAGTATGTTTTCTTAAGATTCCTTCCCAGATAATGCCAAATGAGTCTCATAGTTATTCTGCTGCACGAATTATAATTGTAAACAATCTTCAACTTGGATTCAAATTCTTAATGCTTAATTAATTAAGTTGCCCCCAGATTTAATAATAGCACATACCACTAGCAAGGTGGTGGGTGATATAACAGCACATTCGATAAATAATTTAATAAAGTTTCCCCATGAACACGAATCTCCTTAGCCTTCTGCTTTACTTATGTGAATCTCAGATTTTAATTATGGCAAGTGTACCTTTGCAAAACAATCTGCAATGCTGCTTTTAAAGCATGATGTGATATGTCTTTTCCCCTAAAGTTATGTATATATAAATTCATTTTCACAGGCATACTTGTTTTAATACATTTTTACACTAATTCAACGTCTGCGAAATAAAAATGATGAATTGAAGAACCAAATCACAAGGAGATACTTGGTTTGTCGAACGACTTCAACTATAAAAGTCACAATAACCAAATTAACTATTCAAGTCAATTTGAACTTAATAGAATACAGGATTTAAACATTTTGCTAAATATAAGATTAAACTTTTAAAATTTGAGCTTAAATTATAAGGGTCTTTTGGTATGATATGATAAACCCCATGCCCTAATTGGACTCATAGTAAATGGACTCGGTTGGATTTTGATTAACTATTTCTTTTTTAAATTTTGTTGAGAGAAAATGAGTTTAAGAGAAGTTTTAAGAGATTAAAAACAATATTCATTGTTTCAATTTTTCACTTATTTGGCATTGACTTTGTTGTTTGATCCCAGAATACATATAATATTTTCTTTTGAGTTAATCCTACTAGACCTTTGAAAATTTAATTTGTGTGAAACATATTTTTTACAAAATTGCAGTATATAATAATAAGATCTTTGCCGGTTAATTAGTCATACGAACTATTAAATATATAACTACTTATAGATGGTCAGTGAGATTATCTTGTAGTGCATTGTGTTTTTCATATCAAAAACCATGTGTGGTTGCATTGTATTTTAATTTTTTTTCATAAACATAATATATTTAAATAATTAAGAAAACACACCATTGATCATAATTTTTGAAGTCTAAATATAGGGATGAGAGAGTGTCAAGTCAGTAAACTGCCTCTAAATATGAATCCATCTGGTGAAAAGACTTGGGAAAAATAATATTTGTTCATTTTATTAATTATAATATAAAATAACAATTTTTTTAATTGTTATGTAATAATTAATTAAGTAGCAGGCATGTGATGAAGTGGTTAAAAGCATTAGAAAAGTACATCTCTTTTGTGTATCGGCCATCTTAAACACAAGTACTCACAAGTAAGATAAGGTATCTATATCCTCATGATTTCTTTTGTGTATAAAAGAGGAAAAGAATAAAAAGGAAAGAAAATTATTGCAAAAGCATATTTGAACAATAAACAATGTCCATCCAATTCATTGCTCTAGGTGTGCTTCCAATTTCATAAACCCCACACCTCACTCATCATCATATATACCACCAAACATATCTCTTATTTCTGCTCTCTCTCTCTCTCAAACACACACTTTGCTATTCTGCTGCTGAGGGTGTCAGCTGAGGAGGGAAAAATGGGCAGAAAATGCTCACATTGTGGAAATATAGGTCATAATTCCAGGACCTGCTCATCTTTCAGAGCAACTTTTGTAGGAGTTCGTCTCTTTGGGGTTCAAATACACATATCAAACTCTTCTTCTCTTACCATCAAGAAAAGCTTCAGCATGGATTCCTTGTTATCATCCTCTTCAACTTCCTCCTTTTCCTCATCAAGAATCTCTATTGACGACCATCCCGAAAAATCCTCTATTGGCTATCTATCAGATTCAGATGGCCTCATTGTTCGAGCACAAGACAGGAAGAAAGGTATGCATCATGCTCATCATCACAGTCAAACTCATCCACATTTATAGATCTATTCGTCCACAAGGTAACAATATCACTAGTTTTGATAATTGTCGTGTCGTGTAAATTCCTCCAATATTATGTTTAGTTGATTTTATCTATTTTTCTTGAATACTTAAAGTTTGTTCGTTACTGTGGATTTTTATGTAATGGAAATACCAGCGACTTTCGTCTATTCTTGCTCAGAAAAATCAGATTTTATCAAAAAGTACTAAATATTTCCTTTGTTCGTTCACAACCATCATTTTATGTTATTTTCCCTTAATGTACATATGATAATCTTTGTGCATATATGCATACATAATATAGGAGTGCCGTGGACAGAAGAAGAGCACCGAATATTCCTTGTTGGACTCGAGAAGCTGGGAAAAGGCGATTGGAGGGGTATCTCTAGAAACTATGTGACTACAAGAACCCCAACACAAGTTGCTAGCCATGCTCAGAAGTACTTTATTCGGCTAGCAACCTTGAACAAGAAAAAGAGACGTTCAAGTCTTTTCGACTTGGTATTGATGAACTCCTTAATTACCTAATCTCTCTATATATATCATGGAATTTGGTGCTTACAAATATTGATTAATTATGGCAGGTTGGTGGCAGCTCTAACTGTAAGTCAGGTGATATAGTTTCTCCTACTAAATCCAAAGGTGAAATTGAGAACGATGCCACCTTGTCACTTCTTCAATTACAAGAAACCAAGACAGATGAGCAGAAAGATAGTGATAATTGTTGTCAAGCTCAACCAGGTGCAGATCATGAAGCTGTTATGTGGCTTCATCCTCAGATGAAATCTTCAAATAATATTGCAGCAATTCCTGATCTGGAACTCACTCTTTCAGTATCCAAGGGCAAGGCTAAGACCATGGAACAAACTAAATCAACCCCTGGTTCCTTCCTTCTTGGCCCAATTAGCGTGACTTAACAAATGATCATCAATCTGTTCAAAGAAAACACATTTTTATTGTTGGTGTTTTTAATATTGGTAGTCATTAATCAGTTGATTATTTTATATGTATAATCAAATATTTCTTTGTATCATAGCAAATTAGTTCAGTCTACTCGACGGAGTTATTAATCAACTATGAAATTTTATGTACTTTTTTGTTCGTAGTTGACAAGTCATCGTCATCATCGATACCTTAAGTCCTATCGAATATTATGCTTAATATATCAATGCTTTAGTATAATAAAGTTAGTTCTCAATGCATGACAAGTTTCCTTTTAGTGCTTTGCCATGTCAATAACTCAACATAATAGAGACTGGTGATGCAAAAGTACGTGATTGACTTTTGGCACCAAAGCTTTTTTATTTATAATGTTGGGTTTAATTTAAAGCAAATTGGATTCTGTTGAGAAGATTTGGACTCCACTACCACCAGGCTTGGAAAAGTGGCCGTCTAGCATTTAGAACTAAATAAACACGTATAAATTCTAGAATTTCCTTTCTTTTTCTTATTGTTTTGCCCAGTAAAGTTGTTCATCAACGAATGGGAAACATGTCTCAACGCAGACAGAAATTTGTAACTATCTAATAATATTAAAAGCCATGCTAAAATCAAAACTTTCGTCTAGGATCTTAAAAACAAGTTAGTCTGATCATCTAAAATTCGTTTCCCTTCTAACATTTGATAGACTCATAAAGTGTACCATTTGACAGACTATTCATTATATAAACATAAAATATCAAGATATATGTAAATCTAAATAATAACTAATAAGTAAACGTTTAAAGGTTATTAAATTTCTGTAAAGTAACAGTTTAATTATTAATTTCTAACTAAACTCACGATTTGAGTATTCTAAATTCTTAACTAATAAAAATAAATTATTTCTCTGTCGGAATATGAGTTTATACCAAGATACTTCAACAAATTTGGTAAAGTAAATAGTTTTGGATCGGTGATTCTGTTCTAACATGAAATTGGGTGATTGTAGTATATATAACTAAGGACGTGTTTGGCATATGTAGCAGATGTTATATAAGGTGTTGTACTAGAAGTCATAATATTAATGAGAGACTTTGGGACGAACTGTTGGAGGGATAAAGAATATGACTAAAAAAACTGGCCAGTTTAGTGAAAGAATATCATAAACCCTTTTGCTTCACTCTTGCGACTGAATATGGCGGGTAAGGTGTGCAGAAAAATACTGAAAACTTCAAACACAATTAAAGGAAGTTGTTTTTGCTTTTCAATGTTGTTTCAAGTAAACCAAGAAAGAAAATTCAAACGCTAAACAAGACAAAGTAGAATTTCCCAGAAAGCGTACTTGTAAAGCACGTGGCTTTAAGTCTTAGTCAATTCTGCATCGAGCTAGTGCTTTTTAATTAATCAAACTTTAAGTTGGTCCAATAAAACTCGTGTATCAAATGATTTTCATAGAGTATACATAAGGTGTGCTAACTTTTGAGATGTTGGTGTTTCCAAGCAGATGCTTTCTTAATTTCGAAGCTTAGGAAAGTCCACAAAACAAGGTAAAATATTTGTCATATCTTTTCTTCCGATTATACTTTAACATATATTGAACTGTTAAGTACAACTTGCCCTTTTTTAAACAAACAAAAATTACTACAATATTTCCTAATTATAATCCTTTCCTGGAGATTCCCGCAATATACTGTATGTATCATCCATGCTTTAGTATTCAAATTTAAGATTTTATACACAGCCACTTTGACTAAAAATGTGAAGATAAGGATAGAATGAAAATGAAGCTTGTCCACAAGATTCTAAAGAACAATATTATGTGCCAATCAAACCCAGTAGGGACCTTTGTCAGATGTATCCCCCCCTCAGTGATCGATGAGAAAATTCTGGAGTCCGTTTCAATTTCCTTATAGCTAATTTGTATATATAATTCCATGGCTCTTTCAAAAGGATTTTATGTATACCAGCAAAAGAAGCATGAATATATATATACTAGGTTAGCCAAACAAAGAAAAGAAAGGTTATTAATGCCCTAGTAGTTGGTTTGATCCTTCAAAAGCAGGTATGAGAGAATTAACAAGAGAACATAATGATATATATATGTAGTGCATTTTAAGAAAAACAAGTGCGTAATTTCCCAACCATGCTCATTCTGAATTACGATTGCTTTTATTACATCTGTCATCATTCATAAGACTGATGATTACATATAATTTTGGCTGGATGACTGAATATGATGTGTCATATTTATGAGCACTTTTTAGATATAGTGACATCTCAACCAACAATCCGTGTCTTCTTTACTACCTGTAACCATCTGTGTGGTGTCCAATTATTTGGACTTTTCACTCTAGCAGCTTTATATATACATGCTCTATTATGGTTCACATGAAAATTGTGGATGGTACCATTTTGTCTTTGTTCACATGTAATATAACTATATGTAGCTTATTTTGGATAATACAGACACACCTACAATTTACATGAAATTTAATGCAGAGCCAAAACAGTAATACAAACAAATTACGCGTCTTAATGCAGGCATCACCAACCCTCTCAACATCACCATTAATTCTCAAAGCTCCTCACAAATATGCTGCTTCTTAATTATAGGACCTCTTCTGTCATTTGGTTTCACTTAAACCACTTATTAGTAGGTCTTGTGTAATTTTCTTACATTAGATTGCTTCAACTTTAATCTGTTACCAAAAAGATATCTATGATCATATGGCATGAAAAATGTGGGATTTAACCTCTCTCCTTTACAAAAATGAGAACATCACCAATCGTTTTTTGGTCGCATTCTACAATCTCTGCAATACAAGAAAAAAATGAATTAATGATTTTAATAACTTTAGATTTAAGAACTAACTCAAGAAATTATGTGACAATAATAGAACATAATTCGAAGAACAACTAGATCTTCAATGATAATTAAAAAGCATAAATATTGGAGTGGACCAATATTTTTTTGTCGCATCCATCATTTAATTTTGTCCATTAAATTGCCATCTGTTGTTTCTGCAATATCTTCAAAGCAAGTAAACGCTAAAATATGAAACTGGACCAGTCTTCTTTTGTCGCATTTTAATTTTGTCCGTTAATTAAGATCAGCTAATTTAGCTATATTTTGTCTATTACAGTGAAACAGTTTTCATTTTTATTGTCGTGTTATAAGTGTTTATTGATTTTTTTTATGATTAATCTTTCTTAGAAGTAAAACATAATAAGAAACTGAAAACGAAATTGTCCATTTTGAGACATCTCGTACATATTCTAACTATATTGGTTCCATTCACTTGTATATTCATATACATGAAAACACAGTAAGACTTTTCCACCAAGGACCAGCTAGCAGAAGAGAGAGATTCTCGGGGCTGACATTGTTCATAGGTTGGGACAAATTATTACTTGAGGAGGATGCACTAGTTGTCACAGGCTTAAGATGGTGATCAGTAAAAAAATTTAAAATTTCTTATTATGATGTTTTTTATTGAGGGTTTTGTAGGTTTAGGTGAAACACATTGAAAAAAAACCACTTAGTGATTAAAGCTGATAGAGAACAAGTAATGCAGTTCTGGTATGAAGATTAGCAGGAAAAATGGAAGAAGTTAGTATTTAAGAGAGGAAATCACATAAGAAGCAGCACATGATCTGGTGAAAAAATAAATGCTGTCACATTCTTTACAGATGCGCCTTTACCTGATTGGTCCTTGTCTCAATGTCATTTTGAAGTGTTTAAAACTTCTTATTATGTCACTCATGACGTATCAGTATTTTAAATAATCATATTGTTAGTGTTAAACGTTATAAACATGTATATATATAATTGTTGCTACTTTACCATACTATAACAATTGTATGATAGGTAATTATATAGTGTTTTCTTGGCCACATGAAATTTTATATAAGTGCTTGGGAGTACGTAAAGAAATTTATGTTTTTTTTTTTTTTTTCAGTTTAGAAAACAGTTAAAGTCTTTTTTGTAAGTTGTTTTTTATCTTATTCATAAACTCTTCATGCTATTTTATAATTAAAAACTAATTATGTCTTCTATAAAAAATTAATATTGTTTTTAAATAATTTTACATAAATTGTTATATAATAAATAAATACTTTGAAAGCATTTAATTAAATCATTTATTCAAACAAATTTTGATGTCAAATCGTCGCAAACAAAAAAAAAAAATGAGTAACTAAATATTTTCTTCACCAAACATTAACATCGCAAAATTTGACCTTAAAATGAGGAATTTTGATTATAATTTTTATTACTTAAAGTATCCCAAAGTGAAGACAAATACGAGAGTACATTTTAATTTTAGAACATTCTAAGAAGCCAATGGAGGAGACAGGCTCTTTAGTTGTGCTTTTTATTTTTCTCATTTTTTTAGCTTTGTTATTGCTTGTTAATAGTATTTATGATTTTTTTAAATTGATTTTTCTTATATTATTACATGCATCAGTATTTATAAACTTATTTCTAAAAAATACATTAAGAAGTTATTTTGACTAAACTTCGTTAAAAATAATATTAAATTACAATATTACAATTTTTATACAAAGACATTTACTAAAATTTTTTACTATATGTCACACATATACCACCCCACCCACACCCCCATAAATAAATAATACCTATGTCTTGGGAGATTTGAATACCGTAAAGGGGTGCCAATAGAAGGGCCCACCCGATTTCTGTTTAATGACCCAAAACGTTTGGGCTCTTCTTCTGTACTTCTGCTGAAGGCCTTAAAAACAAGCATTTTTCAGTGTTTTTTTTACTTTTATTTTTTTTTCACACTTTAAAGAACTATTTTTAGTCAAAATCTTATGAAAATAAATTTTCACCCGATTATTCACTATTAGAAATAGTTTTTATTGATATAAAAAATAGTTTTTATCTCACCATTTATAGACTATAATCCTACTTTTCTCAATTCTCAATTTATTTTTTTAAAAAATAATAGAAATTTAGAATAAATTCAATACTCATACTCTAATAATTAATTATTAATATAATTATAATAAAATAAATAAATAAACAAGTTTCAAATTTAGAAAAAATTGATTTTATTATAAAAATTGACTCTGAAATAGAATAAAAATAAATATTATCACTTAATTATAAAAGTGTAAAATAAAAAAAAATCTGACAGCTTAAACAACAGTTATTTAATGATGCTAAACAAGTTTACGACTAAATATTGAAAAAAAAAAAATGTTAGTAAGACCTAATATTTTGATCCTGATCATTCGAATAAATATCATCTAGGACCTATAACATTGAAATGTGTAACTCCCATAACCTCTATTCTAAATCATCCGCTGTTTTTGTTTTTCTAATTTATCTCAAAATAAGTGATATTTTATTTTACAAGGTATTATAAAAATTCTAATTTATTTCTCACACAAACTAGTATATTAACTGTTTACTCACATTCTTTATTTAATGTATTTATTGAAAATGTAAAATTATTATAGTAATATATAGTGGGAGAGGGAGATAAATTTTACTTGAAGAGTACATTTTGCACGAGACTTTAAGAAATTATGACGTGTTTCTTTTCCTTCTTTTGTGGGAAAATCTGTACTTGGCCACCATACGAAAAAAAAAAAAGTACAATAAAATAGCTTAAACCATAAAACAAGGTCATTTGATAATGTTAATGGAAAGATTCTACTTAAATGTGAATCTTAAATCTTTCTTCTTAACCTAAAAAGCACGTTGTTGACTAGTTAATTATGGTCCACGCAGAAATCTATGCGATTTTTATTGACAAAATAAAATAGAATATTGCTCCGAATCGCCATATACTATATGATTCATTCTATTTTATGCATTCGATTCAATTTTTCTACCTTTCTTATAGTTTACAATTTATCTGAAGTAAATGAAACAATTTTGAAGGAACATGCATATGCATGCATGCAATGCAAGACGTCAAAGTGAAGCACCCAGATTCGCATTTGCTCTTTCGCGCTAAATACAAAAACAAAAACACAGGAAAGTTTACAAAAACTTACCTAAATATTTTGAAGAAGCTTATGTAAACCTGTGCCATTGGTTTAGAATGTTGATGCACTGAAAGACTATAACCGCCGTTGGTCTGATAAAGTCAAGTTTGAATGAACATTAAATGAACAGTAATATTTTTACCCTAAAATAAAAAAAATGATTTAACAACTTTATTTTAATAATATAATCATATATTAAAAAAATAATTAAAATATTAATATGGTCTAATGATAAATTGTGAGTACATGATCCATCCAAAACCGCCCACTGGTTTATGAACTCCGTCCATAGGTATTCCCTCTCTGCATTTTACTGTGTGCAACCTTTTTTGCTGCTATTATTGCCCCTGGTTTCGTTGAACCAAACTAAAGCCACTAGTGTTCAAAATATTTTGCTTAAAACAATAACGTGGACCTAGATTGGACTAGTTCAAATCATTGAGACTTTCATTACAAGGAAAATTCTCATTCTCCATCCAAATCAAATAATAAAAAATGTACAGGATCACATGATAGCTCATAAATGAAACTACTTAACAAACTGTCCAATCATGTAGATTAAATTCTTCAATGTGTAAGTGTTTAAAGCGGTTTTAGATCTTTTGTAACCCTATATATTACCCATTCAGTCATGTATTTTCAGCAAACAAACACTTGGCACATACATGGCTGTTCCTGTTATAGATTTCAGCACTCTCAATGGAGAAAAAAGGGGTGAAACAATGGAACTTTTGCATGAAGCTTGTCAGAAATGGGGTTGCTTTCTGGTAAAGAGAATTATATTTGTTACTTCCTCCTTCCACCACCTTTCCCTTTTTCTTCTTTTCACCAATTGTACATGTGCAGATTGTGAACCATGGATTTGACAACAAGCTAATGGAAAAGGTGAAGCAGCTAGTTAATATTCACTATGAGGAGAACCTGAAGGAAAACTTCTACCAGTCTGAGATAGCAAAGAGCTTGGACAGAAACCACAACACCTCTGATATAGATTGGGAAAGTACCTTCTTCATTTGGCACCGTCCCATTTCCAACATTAGCAAAATCCCAAACCTCTCTGAGGACCTTTGGTTAGTCAACACAACATATTTTTCACATACTATCTTCATAAATATTTTTCTACAAATCACAAATTTTATTTACTATCTTCATTGATGATATTATGCACATAATCTGATAACATGGTTTTAACAATTGTATATGCAAATGCAGCCAAACCATGGATCAGTATATTGATCAACTCCTTAAGCTGGCAGAGAAGTTGTCTGAGCTTATGAGTGAAAATCTTGGTTTGGAGAAAAATTACATCAAGAAGGCATTTTCTGGAAGGAATGGACCTGCCATGGGAACAAAAGTGGCCAAGTACCCTCAATGTCCACACCCTGAACTTGTTAGAGGACTTAGAGAGCACACAGATGCTGGTGGGATCATTCTATTGCTCCAAGATGACCAAGTGCCAGGCCTAGAATTCTTCAAAGATGGCAAATGGGTGGAGATTCCTCCCTCCAAGAACAATGCCATTTTTGTGAACACGGGTGACCAAGTGGAAGTTTTGAGCAATGGCTTGTACAAAAGTGTTGTGCACAGAGTCATGCCTGACAAAAATGGAAGCAGACTCTCCATTGCCAGCTTCTATAATCCAGTTCCTGAAGCCATTATCTCCCCATCTAACAATCTTTTATATCCAAGTAATTACCGTTATGGAGACTACTTGGAGCTTTATGGCAAGACCAAGTTCGGTGAAAAGGCTCTGAGATTTGAATCCATCAAGAATATGACCAACGGCCATCACAATCATAAACCTTAAATAAAAGAGCTCACAGATACCCTTCTTTCTAGCTAATTTTACAACTCATGTTCCAAAAGTTCTTCCTAAAATTAGCCAAGAAAAGAAAATGTAACGGGAGGACACGTTTCATTCTTCTTTTTTCTTTTTGTTTCAGTATGAATAATAACAAAGAAAGCACAGGTTTTTTCTTTAATTTCTGAGCGGGGTAAATTATAAACGATTTTTAGTAGTTTATACGCAACCTTTTCTGTTATTTCATAATCTTTCATTATCTTATATCCTTTTTTCAAAGGAAAAAGTTAATACAGTTGTAAAGGCAGAGGAGATTTATGCATATCTATGTCCAATTCCGTGTCCTCTTCTGCTTTGATTACTTTTTAACATTTCCCGTACTTTAGCCAGAGAAGTGTGTACAATGCGCAGATAAATCCTTCGCAATATTTATTCGTTGATCACTTGAGCCACCAATAAAACATCAGCCAGCAAAAGATGCATTTTTGCTTTCATATCTATTTTCTAATTTTACTACAACGAACGTTCTAGTAAAAGGGATGGAGCATAATTCCTATTCTAATCCAGAACTTGCATAAGAATGTAGTGAAAAAGTAAATGAAATAGATTTCAAAATCTCATCCATATACTTCAGAACGCAAAACATATTTATAAAAATACTTAAGAGATTTAGATCAATCACTTAGGAAGTTTTCCAAGAGAATACAAGCCATCTTCATATATTTGCTCCTCTGCTTCCACACTCCATCTGTCAAGTTTAGTTTACAAAACACATTTTGCAAACCAGAAAAGCAGTATTTAACATCCCATTTGTATTCAAATGGGAGTAAGCAACAGCATCACTGCGGTGCTGAACTTCATAGCCCTTTTGGCCTCAATACCCATAATAGGTACAGGTTTATGGCTGGCCTCCAAACCAGACAACGAGTGCATCCACAACTTCCGCTGGCACCTCCTCATCCTTGGCCTCCTCGTACTCCTCGTCTCTCTGGCTGGCTTTGTCGGTGCTTACTGGAACAAGCAGGGCCTCTTGGCCTTTTACCTTTGTTGCATGGCCATTCTCATCGCTCTTCTCCTTTTCATCCTCCTCTTTTCTTTCATCGTTACTAGACCTGATGGAACCTACCATGTCCCCGGAAGAGGCTTCAAGGAGTCCATGCTCGATGCTTTCTCCCCCTGGCTAAGGAACCATATCACCACTTCTCGGAGTTGGAACAAGATAACCACTTGTTTGGCTGATTCCAATGTCTGCATTAAGCTCACGCAGGATTACGTATCTGCTGATCAGTTCTTCAACTCGCATATCTCTCCTTTACAGGTTACTCTCTCCCCCACCATTTGTTTCATACAATATAAACAAGGACACTGATTCACTTTGTTAACCATGTTATAGTTAAGAGAACCAATATGTTGACTTTGTTAGTTATTCAGTTCTACTTGCACTACTAAGTCCTTTCTCTGTCTAAATCCACGTATTTCATACTCACATCTCACGTATTATTGCATGTTCAAGACACTTCAATTGCTGATCTTTATTAAAACTAATGTAGCGATTCACACGAATAAGCTTTGGACTTGATGGCTTTTAAATTGCTAAATTAGAATTTTCATTAGACTCTGAATAATTAAGAATAAGAATTCTGATTTAGGTGACATGAGATGGTTAATTAGGGATCAGTGAAACATGATATCCTTCTAGCTCCTTCCCTTTGGATTGGCTTAGTTGTGAAGTTTCTCTATAGCATAACAGGAGTTGGGAAAGAAGAGTGGCCGTGATGTTCGAAGTGGGTGGGACCTGGTTTTCTACCTTATTCCTGAAACATTTATTTTATCAGCAATATCTTATTCTTGAAACTTGGCCTACTTTTAGAGAAATTGAGAAATTTGGGAGCAGAATAAATTAATACGCCAACAATATTTCAGCTCATTCGCTTGCTTTATTCCACGTGATAACAAAGCCATGTTGTGGTTGCCAGCTTTTGGGCTGTATATCACGGGGTTGTTTTCTTTATGATAATATCTGCTTTATTCAAAATTGGACTTGATTTTTAAAAATAATGGCTTCAGTGATCATATTTTTATAATTAGCAAAAAGGATGTTGTCCCTTTTCCTGAAACTTAAAAAAAATACTACGTTGAGGGATTAAATTCACATATTACCAACAAGTAGAAACACTACATTTTTAAAGTACAAAGACTAAGACAAATTTTAACCAAATTTTGAGAGACATGAAACATATTTTGTACTTCAACTCTCTTGGTATTTGGTAATATAGTCCCGTGTCTTGTTTTTTCTTAGAAAATGAAAGACATGTTCTTAATCCAGTAATGACGTATTACAGTCAGGATGCTGCAAACCTCCAAGTGCTTGCGGATACAATTATGTGAACCCCATATTGTGGATAAGTCCTGTGAATCCAATGGTAGACCCTGATTGCTACTTGTGGAGTAATGACCAGAATCAACTCTGCTACAACTGCAATGCATGCAAGGCAGGACTTCTGGGGAATCTGAGAGAAGAGTGGAGGAAAGCCAATGTAATTTTGATGGTGTCAGTTGTTGTACTCATCTGGGTCTATCTAATTGCCTGCACTGCCTTCAAAAATGCACAAACACAAGACCTTTTCCGCCGTTACAAAGGGGGTTGGGTTTGATCCTCTTTGTATTCTTTTTTGTCAAATTGATCTTCATAATTTCTTATTCCAATGTATATATTCCTAGGTGGTTTTCTCTTTAAGGCTATGAAAAGTTATGAGAAGTGATAAAGGGAGAAATCTTCCAACGTTAAACTAGTCAGAATCCTGATTCAAGCTTTCACAGTATATATGTAGTAATTCTTATATGCCAAACTGTCCATGACTTCTTCTGTATGCATTTTACAATAATCTCGGTACTTATAAGTTGATCACATGTTTTTGAATTAAAAGTAGTTCTATTCAATATACTAAAATAATACAAAATTCATGGCTCATATTTACAATGAATATTAAATAATAGTTTTAATAAATATTTATGAATAACGAGTACATATATTATATTTTGTTGGGGCGATCATTATTATATATAATGTACTATTATTTATTTTTATTTTTAAAATAAAATTGTTGGTAAAAGAAATTAATAATTAAATATTTTTTTAGGATTTGATTATATATATGTATGTAGAATTAAAATTATTTTTATGTAAATTTATATTTTGTAAAAGAACAACATTTAGAAAATTGTATTATTTGTTTAATAAACGGTGATGTAACTGCAACGATGTCGTTTAGTGGAAACGGCGTAGTTTGACATAGTCCAAAATGCCAGAGTCGAAACCCTGCATGAACCTCTGGTGCCTGGGGAAGCTTGGGAGGTGTTTGGCTAAATGTTGAAGAGAAAAATGGGAATGGCATGGTTGCAGTTGCAGAGAATGATGAGCAAAGGAGGTGCTAATTTGATCTCAACACTCCCACACTCTACGCCTTATTCTTCTTCTAGATTCTTCTCCAAATCATCGCCCTATGTTGGTAATCTCTTTCTCTATTCTCGTCTTTGCAAACAAACAAACACGCCCTAATCTGTGAGCGACTTATTAATGTTTTTGATTGGCGCTATGTGCAGTGAAGGTTGGAATACCGGAGTTTCTGAACGGAATTGGGAAAGGGGTTGAGTCCCACGTTCCCAAGCTCGAATCCGAAATTGGAGATTTCCAGAAGCTTCTTGTCACCCGCACTCTCAAGCTCAAGAAGCTCGGTATTCCTTGCAAACATGTATGTCTTTTACAAAATAATTTGTTAGACATTAAAGTGATTCGATTTTCTGCATCTGTCTGTGTTTTCTAAGATGTTTGATGTACTATTGTCACCTTCATCCTCGCACACTACCTTCCATCCATTAAAACAAAGTCAGGCTTTATGATCCTAAATTACCGTTTTTACCAGAGTCCAAACATGGCTTATCGTATATGCCACTATAACTTGTATTCTATGTCTTACATTCGTGTATCCAAGATAAATTTGCACAAATCTCTAATATTTGAAGTAAAATGACTCCTTGTCGTGATGTGAGACAATTCAGGTCACATTTTCGATCTCATGACTTGTTGATTGGGACTGAAATGATCTTCACCTTCTGTTAGGAGTGGGTTTTTTGTACTTACATGGATTTCAAGATACAATGATTTGATTTGGCCACAAGACATACAAAATGTTCAGTTAACTTGCAAACACTTCCTAACGACTAGTTTTTGCTTTGCAGAGGAAGTTAATATTGAAATACACACACAAGTACAGGCTGGGATTATGGAGGCCACGTGTTGAGTCCATCAAAGCTTGATATTGCATGTTCAAGGACCCTTCAATTGCCGATCTTTATTAAAACTAATGTAGCGATTCGGTGAAACATGATATCCTTCTAGCTCCTTCCCTTTGGAGTGGCTTAGTTGTGAAGTTTCTCTATAGCATAACAGGAGTTGGGAAAGAAGAGTGCCCGTGATGTTCGAAGTGGGCGGGACCTGGTTTTATCTTATTCTTGAAACATTTTTTTTTTATCAGCAATGTCTTATTCCTCAAACTTGGCCTACCGTATATGACATGGATGATTTGGTGTTTAAATTAGAGGTCAGCAGGCATCCAATTCTGATACTGTGACCTACCTGCAGATAACAACTGTCCACCTAAACGTCGAGCTGCTTCCAACAGTAAACTAGTCAGAATCCTGATTCAAGCTTTCACGAGTATATAGTAATTCTTATATGCCAAATTGTCCATGACTTCTATATGCATTTTACAATAATCTCGGTACTTAGATGTTGGTATCTGCAATCTTGACAAGCATACCACTTTAGTTGTATTTTGAATGCGTGACCAAATTATTTGAAGTAATTATAGTTTAACCAATAATCTTGATTCTTGAAATTGAATCTTAAATATACAATTGTCTTAAACACTGCAAGAGAGAATTTTATTAGTCATAATGATCCTATTTGACTCCTCCAGTGGAATGTATTTGTGATCTCTACCAAAGCAAAAAATTAATGTTGATCAAGAAAAAGGGTAAAGGCAACCGACACCACTCGCCATAAAGAAAAGTGCTTTTGAATTCTAATGTTTTGCAGATCTCCCATGAACCGAAAGGTAGATCTTCCCACAGTAGCAATATTTTATGAATGATTGTAGAGTAAAACCAACAGAGCTAAGAATTCAGTTTGTGTGTCCAATGCTGGTGGCAACACTCACTAACACCAATAGATTAGTTACCTACTGCATATATTGGTATTCCACGAGACAACAAAACATTTTAACAGGAGTTTTGTGTACATTTCTATGAAGGGCAATGCTATAAAAAAATTTCATTGCAATATGATTATAAGAACGAATTTCTCCCACCAGATTCACTGCTGATAAGTGATAATAAGTAAAATTGTAAATATATTGCCACGAACTCTCGTTTCATATTTCTCTCAAGCAGTAGAGAGCTTCCTAGAGTACACAACGTACATAGGATCTGAGCGTCCAGGATTAGGAGATATATCCACAGCCTACACAAAAAAGCGAACGGCAATAAACCTTGGAGAATTGACATCAGCAGTAACACTGCTATATTATATCAAACATTACAGAGACTTATTATAATTATTTTATGACCCTAGTAGAATTTATAAATTCTCATTTATACATGGAGATGAACAGTAGTGAAAGAAAGTACCCTTCAGCATTGAATGAAAAAGCTATAGAATGTTAATTAACTGATCTTTGGCGACATATTTAATTAAGGAGAAAAAAATGCCTTATAAACATGTCAAACACGGATGACTATACAAGATTAATCACAAACAAACTAGTTTTGTTGCAGGCCCAGTAATGACTCAGACAAATTACAGGAAGTGCTGCTCTGAAAACTAAAGAGCGAAATATGCAACAAAGGAGGAAAAAGTTAGATTTTAGAAAGGAATTTAAAGATTAGTGCTAAACTTGAGTGTGGAAAGAAAATATCAATTATGAAATTACCACCTGAGGAGGTTCAAATCCTCCAGCATAATGGAAATATGATCCAACAATCATAATATGATCAGCATCCCCAGTTGATGTCCATATAGAAATGGCCTTTGTCCAGAAGCATCGGTTTGAAAAGCTAAAATCATCAATGAAGTCATCATGAGTAGAATAGGACATGCCAGTACAAAATCAATAAAAGATGAAACGTCATCTAAAAGAGAACTGGCACTGGTGTAAAGATGAAAGTTTGTTTATATGAAATATGAAATAAAGGAACAATTGTGTACATTATGACAATTTGGGAGCGAATCTCAGTGGTTGAGGAGTAACAGATCTTGAATATAATTTAAACAAGATGACTGTTAAAAATTCATTGACTGTATAAACTGGCATGATGGCATCTATAACTAAAAGTGACATTTTTATGAAAATTAATGGTGTAAATTAGTGAAGTACAGTTGAAGTTGCATCTTTAGTATGAAATTTCTGGAAGATTGCTTTGTGCTAAGTTCATTGGTTTTAAACATTTAGGTTCAGTATAAAATACATCATTATATCTATATGTCTGGCACATAAGCTTTCTCGTGTAGCCTTCTTTAGCATCTATTTTCCTCTTTTTCTAGACACGTCAAGGAACCTCTAGACATAGCTTTCTGATCTTGAATGTTGATTGTAGATACCAGATGGCAAGAATGGTCCAGAAAGTTTCTGAGTACAGATTATTTAGTTTGGATCAGATGATCACATATCCACGAAATCGTAATTTCATACGAAAGTGCTTGGAATATTGATTGTAGATACAAGATGGTTAGAAGAGTCGGTCCAGACAATTTCAGAGTACAGATTATTTAGTTTATTTCAGATGATTAAATATCCACGACTAGGTGATTTTATACGAAAGTATTTTGTGGCAAGTCTTCTTTTCAATTATCAGATTTCATAAAACTGGTAGGTAGTTCCATAATGGCTGAAAAGATTATCACCTCATTATGGCTAGTCCACCTGGCTTGAGAACCCTGCACATCTCCTTGAAAACATCAAGTGGCTTTGTAAGGTAATCAACACTGACCTGAAGGGCATATTCAATTATTAAGGCCCATTAAATCACTGACATATATGCTAACCAAGAATTCAGACGCACTTCTAAACCCAAAAGATTTTAAATGGCGTGGGGGGACCTGAAGTCTCTTGTTCCAAAACAAAACAGTCCTATTTCTAGTGCTTTAAATCAGATATTCTAGTAAAGAAACAATCAATGTATTTAACAAGAGAAGCCGTTTTCATCAATACACTAGTATCACCTAAAACTAGTTAGCAGTTTTTAATCCAAAATATGTAGGTCTAAAAATTTATATCATAGTTGATGAAGTTATTCCTATCCATCCTTTTAACATACAATCGGCATCTATGTCACAACTGGTAATTATAGTGGTATCATCAATATTTGAAGAGGTCTATACCTGAAATTTCTTTCGACCAAATGCTAAAAACTTAAGAGTGTAATAAGTGAATTCTTAGCTTTAATCATCGAGAAGGTAAAACTTATTACAAAACATTGAAAGAAAAATAAAATTTAAACAAATTAGTGACAAATGAGCAACTTAAATGTGTGATATAAGCAAATTACATGCACCACTTGAAATAATTTCAAATATCGAAGTTATGTTATATGGAAAAGTATTTTTACCACATTAGTGATGATGTCGAAAGAGTTATCCTCAAATGGGAGTTTGGGATTCACATTTAAGTCTTGCACAGCACACTCTGTGAGAACCTACAACATCAACAACTTCAATTAACAGGTCCACGTTTCTGTCAAAATTAAAATGCTGAGAATCTTGAGATATAGCTACATCACTATTTTTTATCTGAATTCAGGCTATTGGGCCGCACACGGATATGGAAAAATGATCTAAGAGTCACCTTAAGAATACCAAATTCAGTTTCAGTCCCAAAATTAAAGATCAATGATCACCACATTACACAGTATTATCTTACTGGGTTCCTCTTCAGCTCTGCTTCATTCATGCCTAATCCCACCACTCGTTCTTGCTTGTATCCTGGTGGAAAATGGCTGACCTAATGCAAAGTGGAGATTTATGACAATATGTAAATGCAATGCAACTTCGGAGAGACCAGAGTTATAGTACTGAAACTCTTACCCAACTGCTACACATATCCAAGATGCTTACTCCGGGAGTGTTGCTAGGTGGGAAAACTTTGGAGTAATACTTAGTCAGAGCAGCAATTGCAGGGTCATCAATGTGTGTCACAAATCGAGGTGCATCGTAGAACAAGGAATCAGGTGTCCTGAGGGGAAAATTTCTTGATATTATACACAAAGATTAACAAAAAAAAAAGGAGGATAAGAAATTTTGAAGCCACAGGTGGCTTACAAACAGCAAAGAATCAGTACTTGAAGATAGCAGATAATAATGACATTAGAAACAAAAGGAACAAGTCAAAAGATGCAAAACAGAAATTTCAACACAACAATAACATCCATACAATCACTTCCTATCACACTATGCAGAATTACTTCAAGGAATAACAGTTCTTGAAGCAACTAGTGAAGAAATTTACTCATCATAGCGCTGGAAATCCTCCTCCTTAAAGGGGAACTGGTCCGGCCAATCAACATTCTTCAGCAACTGTAAAATGGGAACGTAGCACAAAGAATGAGAAACAAACATAATTCAAACAACAAGTGGCACACAAAAAATACTTATATATGTAATGCAGCGTTTTCGACTTGAGATGATGAAACATAAAAAAAGGAAAGAAGCGTTATGAAATGATGACCTCATCCACTGAGGAACCAGCCCTTATCCTTGCGGAGGCCATGAAGGACTTGCTACCCAAAGCAGCAGCCATGGTGAAAAATTGAGAGAAGAAGGAAGCTCCAAGCCCCAAAACCATGCGACGAGGACCCTTAGCTTTCCAATTCAACTTCTTTATTGGAAGACTAGTGGCAAAGGTTGAAGAGTGACAAACACAGACACAACCCAACACTGGCAATGGCAACCTTAGTCCAACAACATTTGCCATCTCCGAACCAATTCCTCAACTGTCACTGCTGGATTATCCTCAGACATCTTCATCTCACAACACACAACACGACACCTCATACATATGCACTACGTGGCTGCCTGCAACCCCACTACCTTCCCTGTAAATTTTCCATCCATTTTTTTAATTTCCTATTCCTTTTGCGTTTCACATAAATTATTCTTCAAATATAATTCTTCATCCATATTTTCAGGAAAATATAATTTAACCTTCACGTACGTATTTTAACGATTATTTTTCTAAAACTAAAGAAAGACGAGGGGTGAAAGATAAAATTATATTTAAAGTTGTTTTTAGTTTATTATTATTTAGATAAAAATTCAAAATTTATGTACTTTCTGAAACTAAATTTACTAATTTGCCCGTCATTATTCACAAGAATAAATAAGTTCTTGCAACTCTGTTTTTTTTTTTTTTTTTATTAAAAACTATAAATGTATTAAAAATGCGATCTTGTAGTTCAGTGTACTAGTAGTAATTTTAAAATTTATAAATTTTGACCGTATGAATATAAATGTGGAAACTAATTTCGTTATAGCCAAATTCCAACCTAAGAGTTCATTGGCGCAACAAAAAATGCATACAATAAAAGAGATACAAATAAGATGTTTCACTGTTCCAAAGTCCCCAGTTTTGACTATTTTATGTTTGGTTTTTGGTTTTTCTAATCCAGTACCAGTGACTTGGGAAGAGTGATGTTGAATAACAGCAATAGTTTTTTTTTTTGAGAATCTTCCATGAAATTACTGGAGAGTTGACTTGAGCCAAGATGATAGAAAAATGAATTTTTGTACAAAAAGGGTGCTCACCCCTTCTAGTAGTATGTAAACCACACTTTCGTTGTGGGACAATTACTAAGAAACAACTCCCCAATATTATACAAGGAAATTGATCTCTAGATCAAACACGACTTTTGCATATTTAATTATTGAAACAAAAAATTTGAGACCGCCAATAAGTCTTGTTTTGGTTGTGAATGTGATAAATCTATCTTATCGTTTGTTTTCAGTGAATAGTGTAGTCTTTGGTTGAGATATCAATCCAAAACAAAGACCTCAAAATCGAAAGCAAGTTTTAGTGTTTTTATGCCACAAACCAAACCCCAAACTACTTCTATCCGTTTTTATCTAAAAGATAAATAGGAAAAACAAGAGATATTTCATTCTGGGAATCATGGCATGGGCCATCAACTTATAATATTACTTGTTCTATTCTAAATATAGGCTTGGTATTAGGTTAATTGACGATAAATATATATTACAAGAATTTGTATTTTGAAAGTAGTATTTATACTAATATTAAAGGAAATATATTTTAATTATATTTTATTGTAATAGTATATAAAAATAAAAATATTAAATCTTTTGAATTTATTTCAATAGTATGCAAAAATAAAGATGTTAACACTACATAACATTTACCATATTTAACTATATTTGATTTATTCAAATCTTTTGAAAAATACTTCTCCTATGTTTAATAGACAAGTGGTAGAAGTAACAGAAACAACAAAACGACAAATGAAGAAAATTAAACAATGATTTGAGATGGGAAGGTTTCTTTTTTTAAAATGCAACTACTACCGTTAATTAAGCATATTGTAATCTATACGGTCTCGATGCTAGATTTTCCTTCTTCAATTCCATTTGCTTTTTACAGCGTAACACGCAACTTAAAGATGAAAACCAACCACATAACTACATAATCAAATTTTGTTTTAAACGGCAAGCTATTCACTTTTAAATTTAATTCCTTCTATTAGGTTAAGAAATTTCCGAATTATTTTCCCATGCATTCCAAGGAAACTTTGCTGATAAACTTTCGTTCTTTTTCAAATTTTTTTTTTTTATCTTTTTGGGTTACAGCTGCACTCCACGCAGTTAATAAAGTTCATGTTAGATTAATGAAGGTCGTTAGGTATTAATGTTTGAGATATTTTTAAATTATTGAGGTCACCAAACCAAGTTTACCACTTATGTTGCTTTGTTTTGTCTTGTGTGACAAAAATACAAGTAGCTATGACGTCACATTTTAAAATTGAAGATATTGTTTGTTTTATATAACAATCCTTGCGAAGTTGAAAAACCATTCATTCACTGCAACTCCAAAAACAAAGATGGAGGAGTCCGAGCCCAAGCCCAAGCCCAAGCCCAGATTCGTGATATCGGCATCGGAGGCCCAAGCCCATTCCTCTCCCATCGCCAAACTCCTCCCCTCCCTCGTCCCCTCCGCTCAATCGCTCGCCCGTCCGCCCATCTCCAACTTCCCCGTCGCCGCCGTCGGCCTCGGCGCCTCCGGCCGCATCTTCGTCGGCGTCAACGTGGAGTTCCCGGGCCTCCCCTTCCACCACACCATCCACGCCGAGCAGTTCCTCCTGACCAACCTGTCACTCCACGGCGAGACCCGCCTCGACTCCTTCGCCGTGTCCGCCGCCCCCTGCGGGCACTGCCGGCAGTTCCTCCAGGAACTCCGCGACGCCCCCGACATCGAAATCCTGATCACCTCCCACGCGAACCCTGACTTCACCCCTCTCTCCCACTTCCTCTCCCACCGCTTCGGCCCCCACGATCTTCTCCCCAAAACCGCCCCTCTCCTCTTGGAGCCTCGCCACAACGCCCTCTCTCTTCCCACTCCCATTCCCCAGACCACCAACCCTAATCTAACGCTTCCGGCGCTGGAGGCGGCGAATAACTCCCACGCGCCCTACAGCGCGTCCCCCTCCGGCGTCGCCCTTCTCGATTCCAAGGGGAGTGTCTATAAAGGGTCTTACATTGAGTCTGCAGCTTATAACCCCAGCTTGGGACCGCTCCAGGCCGCCCTGGTGGCCTTCATTGTCGGCGGCGGCGGCGGCTATGATGAGATTGTGGCCGCCGTGTTGGTGGAGAAGGAGGGGGCGGTGATCAAACAGGAGCCCACGGCGAGGTTGCTGCTCCATTCCATTTCCCCTCACTGCCACTTCAGGGCCTTTCTTGCCACCTCTTCTCTCTCATCTTGAACCACCATCAACAACATTGATTTTTCTTCTGCAATAAAAACCATTACAATATACCTCTGTTATCGTCACGTATGAATATGGTGTATAATAATGCCCATACTGTGCTTCTAATAATTATTATTACTATTGTTATCTGTGTACATTATTATATTTGACTCATGTTTCTTGGCTTTGTTTATTTCTTTCTTTATGTTAATCATCAAAATAGCAGGAAGAACTCCTTCTTCATATCCCCCATATGCCATTCTTTGAAGGAAGCCTTTTTAATGCAGCGTTAGGGAAATAGTTGAAATCAGTGTCATGCTATCAAAATAAGTTGTTTTCGTTCTCTGATTGGGTGCCAAAATATGAGGCATGTCCCAGTGCTTTTTTTTGGACCACCTCTCTTTTGCAGTGGCTGGTGGGGTGTGACGTGGTGGAGTGGAGGAGGTAAAGCTTCCGTATGGCAGTCCTTCTGAGCCACCTTATGCTCAGATATCTTCTGCCACCTCATCAAATGTCAACTATGTTTCTCTATGTGGAATCATTCCTCATGTTTCTTCCAACCATTATCAGAACCCACCACCACCATTATCAATCCTTCCTTTTTTCTTAGTACTCATTCAAAGTGTCAGTGTCCATGGTTGATGTTACGTTTTTGGGGCAACTGTGATTTAAAATAAATCAGGAGGAAAGCAGATTAGACACGTTGAGTAGGTCTACTTAGTCATTATTTGGTTTAAAATTGTGGTCTTAGTTGCAATTGTATGGTAATTATTAATGTTGTGATATTGTAGAAGACTTTGACATTATGGCTAAAAACAAAAATAATAGTTATAATATATAAACCCCCCTTTAAAACCAAACACTTCATAATCATTATTATTTCTCTTATTACATTATATAATTTATCATTCATATGCTTTTAAGTCTTTCCCTGTGTATTAAAAAGAATTTAGTGAGTGCAAAAGCTTTTCCCTTATCTGTGACGTAGATTGAGTCGAAAAAGAGAGAACATAAATGAAGTAATTGTGATCAAGATAAGAGTGTGTCTATCATGGCTTGTTCAACTACTAGACTATGTGCGTTGTATTAAAATCGAATGGTGGGGTATTTGGAACTGACTGAATTGTGATTTGAAGCATTTGTGGTAGTTGCTATCGGCAGGGTATGATGGTGGAGTCTTGACCATCATGCGTTTGCTAACCCTCTAAACTGCCACTCTGATGACACCTTTCCACGAGTGAATGCGTACAAACTGCAGCGGAAAGTGTTTCAATTCGGACGCAACCGTTGCTTTTGAGCTATATATGCAGCCAATTACTGACTTTAGAAAAATACAAAAATGACTTGGTTCACCCAAATAATATTCTCAACTCTTGTTTTACCCGCAATAAAGGCAAATAATATTCTCAACTCAGCACATGTCACAATAAACTGCATTACATTGGATTAAGATAGCTTTTCAGATCTAGAGAAATGACTAAAAGATAATGCAATTTGGATGAACAATGTATTGGATAATTTTGAATCAAGAAGGGAAGTGACAAGAAATACAAAAGACCCTTTACAACCTCTTGATTCTAGTTGAATTGTGGCAATAGCATGCATTTCTATCAGGGAGAATGAACTTGGTTCTGAGAAGTAAAAGAAGAGGAAACAGGTTGTCTAAGAGGGACTTTGACAACGTCTCTAAGACCCTTTACAACCCCTACCTCTTCATCCATGGTAAACAGATCCTCCGTTTCCCTCATCACAGCATGGACCAAGTCAAGCATTAAGGCAACACACATACCTACTATCACATTGTAGGTTACGCTCGTCAGTACAAGCAAACCAATGGTGATCAACAACAGAAATATAACCACCAATCGCTCATCGACCTCATACCTCAAAATCACCAAAGGGGTATCTCTTAGGAAATATAAGTACAGCCACGCAATCATCATAATTACTAGTATGATCAAAGAAAAGGGGTGTCCTAGTAAGCTAAGGAAAAGCACAAACAGTATGATGATGACGTAGTTGGCACGAAAATGTCTGGCATTGGTGTTGATTCTTTGGATTGAAGCGTAGAAGGAAGATGGAAGTTTGAAATGAGAAGGTTGGAGCATTTCTTTCCATGGTCTTGTTGTGCCTAGACCCGTTTGAATGCGCTCTTTGGCCTGTGAAACGAAAACTGTGTGTGGATTTGATGAAGGCTCTGCCTCATGTGAGATTGTTCCGTATGTGTTCATTTTTTGTGTGTTTAGTGAGAAGGTGGAAGAGGGAACGCAATTTGGCGGATCCTAGGAAACAACCATTGCTCCTTCAACTAAGGAAGGAATCAAACAGCCACGTAACAAACCCACATGTTGTGGATCTCTTCGCTTTTCTAGGACAAGCTCTCACGACACATCATACACTCAAATAAAAACACTTTTTTTTTTTCTTTTTCTAATTGGAAATTCAAAATTCATGGTAAATAAATATTTTCACTTTACAATGAAAATTTTAAATTGATATACAATATTATTAGAAAAAGGAAAATTCATCTCTCCTTGTCATATTTTGCAATAGTTTTCTTAATCATTTATTATAATGTTAATGTTAATTTTAATTGCTAGTTATTTTAGGCCTGGTATGAAGTACTTTGGCAGCACGAATTCCAGTGCATTAGGAGACAGTTATTTTCAACATTCAAAAAAATCGCTTCTTGTTTTTTTTTTTTTTCATTTTTATGATTAGCAAATTCAAAATATAAAATAATTAATGCAGTTAAGAGTGCAGAACGAAACGGTTGGATTTGGAATATGAGAGAAGTTATCGGGTGAGTTGTTTGTAGTTGGTTACGGCCATTTCCAAACACATCAGATTAGTAAGGCGATATGAGTGTGTACAGCTAGTTATAAGGATGGATAACAAAATTTGTTATTCCCAGTTTTATTTTTTATAGATACTGCCGTGATTTAAATTAATCATAAACCAAGGTTTACTAAACTATCTCAATCAAATGCTGAAACATTAAATAATTTATAAGTTATATATAAATTCGCAAACCTGATCAACTTAATAAGAATATTCAGTCCAACAGTTAGATTAATGAAATTCAAAATTAATAAAAAATATTGAGAAGTACATAATTTCCATGACTCAAATATTTTAAAAAAACACACTTTAAAAGTTAAATTAATTTAAAATATTTTTCAGACAAGCCAGATTCAGCAAAAAATGAAATCATAACATTTAATTTCAAAGAAGTTTAAAGTACTCGATTACAATCAGCTAATGAATGGTCAAGAATGAGTCAGAACAAACAATTCTGCTTGGCATCCTTGTAAAAGCAAAAAACAAAGTAGTAAATATACAGAGTACATATATCATAAGTTTGTCTGGATTAAACCTTCTTTGGGGTTTCCCTTTGTGAGACAGCTTATAATACAAATGCGTGAATAGAAGAGAAGATACAAGTACTATGCTTACACGGATTCTGCAGGTCTATCCTTGGCAACAGAGGAAGGTTCAGCAAGCAGATCGCCAATGTCCACAGGTGGACCAATGCTGCATCGTGCCGTGTTATGTATCTCGATGGCATCCTTTATTTTTTGAAACTGTAATTTACAACACAACCATTAGCTGATTAAGAAACTAAAAGATTTGGCTCCCAGCATTCTGTATAAAATTAGGTTCTATCCACTATTCTAAGCTTGTAAATCCATCATCATCATATATTTGCTTCGCCAGGCAAGTGTTGACCTTAATGAGAAAAACAGATAAGTGACCGTGTTTCTGTGTACTTGGTTATCCTTTTCTTTTTTTTCTTAATTTAACCAGCTAATAAAATACTCAAAATAGACATTATTATGAACATCATCTAGCGGTCAGCTATTGCTGTACAATTTAGCTCAAGTCTTTATGCAAATGGTGCACGATGTTAAGAGGGAATCTGCCTTGGAATCATCAATGTTAAAAAACATTACATCGGTTTTATGCACCTTAGCTTTCTTTCCTCTAGATTATGTAATATATAATAATGCTTGGAAAAATAAGAACGTTGTTCAGTTTGTGAAAATATTTGCTATTTTCATTTCACATTTTAATAAACAATTACAGAAAGATAATCGTTTTTTACTTTGTTTCTTGTTTCCTAATACTTACACAGGAAATAGCTAGTGAGAATAATAAAGATTCTATTTTCATTGTTTGTTATATAAATCCTGGAAAATAGGAAAGAGGTAAAATATAATATAACAATTTTCTAATTATTTACTAACGCATCAGATAACAAGAAATATTTGTCAAACAAAATATGCCCCAAGTTTCGGTATAAAAATTCTTGGGCAAAGAATAGCCACCAATTAGTAACTGCTGCTGCTCGTCTACTTAAATTGAAGCCAGAACTGCTAAGCATAACCAGAACTAAATTGTAAGAATTACCTTGGCAAGTGAACAAGAAAATGATTCAAGCTGCCCCTCAGCTCCACGATAAAAGTGGAAGTAAGGAAGTACTTTAACATTCAGCCTTTTACACATTGGCTTATTCTCATCAAAATTTACTTTGAGAAAAAGAATTTCAGGGTTTTCTTCAGCTGTTCTACATAACTGCCAAATCCACATCAAGATTCAGGATAAGTGTGATATAATTTCAGCAGCATGCAAAAAAAAAGTATAAATTAATTTACAAATATTTTCCCAACTTAGATTCGTTCTGGCAGTGAAGATGATAAAACAGAACATACACTCCAGGAATACTTTAATTTTTTGGATCTGGAGGCATACTAACAGTGAATTCCTTTGTTTTATAGGAAAAAGACGACCATCAAAATTGAATAAAAAAGGAGAAATGAGTCTCTCAATTCCCAAAGCAACGGGGCCAAAATTTGGGAAGACCACGAGACATTTTATCCCTATTTTTTCTTCACCAATATTTGATGGTAACCTAATCTTAGGTCCAGCTTAGAAAAGTACTGAGCTCCATTCAAACAACCCTATAATGGCATTCAAAGCCCTATAGTTTGTACAAAATCTCAGACATCCTTCTTCTTCACCAAGACTATGGGAGAAGAAAAAGGACAAGTGCCAGGCATTGCAATCCCTTCCTACAACATATCTTGCACCATGGCTTAAATTTAATAGTTTCTGGCTATGAGGATGCCTGTGAGGTCTGACCTTAACAGGACCTGAACCTTGGATCAATGGAAATGAATGTTTTTGAGCTCTTTGAGGAGTTAATCCAGATGAAATAGAGAAAACCTCTTTGTATATGTGTAGCAACATGGCCAGTTCAGGTTCCATGTTAGTGGGAAGATCTAATTAATGGTCCTGAGGTGAATATGGTTGCAAGACTACTGGGGTAAATAGCTCAATATTAACACTTAAGACCGAAAATATGAGAAAAAGAGCTTAGGGATGATTATCTCCAATGCAATTCAAAGTTTTCGTTTTTCCAGGGACAGAAAAAGAACATAACGTTGACTTGCAGATCAGTACCACTCCCCGAACCAAGTACAACATGTTACCCAGGTTAACCACGTTTGACATATAACCAGTCATTTACATAACTGTTATTAATCCTCATATAAAAGAAGTTTTCTTTCTAAAAAGGAATTTAATATGTGGCCACTATCAATATCTGATTCAAATTAAGAAATATGTTTTGAAGGTATGGGTGCAGACTGCAGACAGTATCTCAAACATAGCCTCTTTCAAATCATCAGTTCAGATCCTATTCTACTTTACGTTACTATAACAGTACCAGCAAGGCCTAGACGGGAATGCCAACCATCCATATCAGTACATTCATAACAACTCAGACCAATGTCACTATCCACTAATTAAGACACCAGCCCATACTCAATATAGTATTTGGATGACCATGCATATTAGATCACCGATAATTTTACAAGTTGTTTAATTTTGAACATGTTATCAACAAAGTACAGTAGAGAGCATGTGCTTTTTCAGGAAATAAAAATCCTCTGAAAAGTATAAGAATGAAAGGGTGAAAGTCAAGAAGAAAGAGAACCTTGGGAAATAATGCTCGGCAAGAAGCACACCAAGTTCCATAAAATTCAACAATAACAAGTCTATCTCCAGCTTGACTCAAAGCAGTCAGAAATTCTTGCGTGGAGTGAATATCAATCATATTTGGTGCATTCTTTTCCCACCATTTTGGCTGACCAGTTTCAGCAACAGTTGCACATACCTGAAGTGAAGTGAGTAAAATAAAACAAAAAGGCTGAGACACTTCAGTAACCATAAAATTGACTAACAGTCGAGACCTAGTAAAAGCAAAGTATAGTCATCGGTTTACTCAGACTTCCTTCTGCATGTTTTCAAAATAATTAACTTATTCACATATAAAATATATCAATAAATACCAAAGGAAAAAAATATCTCAGCATTGATCCACATCAGTAAATGAAACATTCTAAAGTTCATAAGCTGTCACAGACAGCCCAGTTAGTGAGAACATCTGAGTAGAATGGAATGGACCAAACACAAACTCGCAATGGAAAATTGTTAATAGCAATAGTAAGCAACAAACATCAGCCGCAGATGAGCATCAACCATTATATTTTACCCATGTCCAAAGATAAAATTAGAATATAAGTCACAAAGAAGCTACTTCTAAAGATAATGCTAGGAGCAGTCAAAGAGTCTAAATAAATAGCACTCAATTGCTTGCGCAACCCTGATCAAGAAAGCAACTAAGGCGTTTAGTTCATCTAACTACATAACACATTGGTGATCACCGCAAACTTATAGCATCATCACCTTGAGAGAGACAGAGCATTCTAAAATGGCAAACAGTCCTGAGCAAACTTCTTTCTTGACCTGTTAGTACTGCATAGCACTGATATGTTTTCCATTTATGTACGAATTTTTGTTTTTTAACAGCAGATGCCTGCTACTAAGTAGCAAATATCGAAATCAGCAACACACTTCTAATAACGGGCGGGGAGGAGGTAAGTAATTGTACTCCTCCAATGGCAACAAAAAAATGGTTATTAAAGTAATTTATTTTAGCATCTTTTGAAAATGTCAAAAAAACTAAAGGTATCGACTTTATGTTACTAAACGAGTACTGTAACTGTTTTGTATGAGCAACAAAAGTAACCGCCATTATAGTAGAAACTAAATTTGGAAGCATGGCTAGACCTAGAAACTAGAAATTAATAACAATGTGAATAGTAGTGTATTATAGTAGCATGCAGATATGTGTGAGAGCCAAACTGTTCTGGCGCATATCAGCAACCTATGACCAAAATCAATAGAGGAAATAATGAAATTAGCCTTTGAAATATAAATTACTGGTTATATTAATCCTGGACATATGAAAATTACCGCGTACAAGGTTTGAATTATGCAATTAACACAATCGAAAAATGGAATGGGAAACGTTAAGAATAAGAGATGCAATAGAGCTAGTGAAAGAGTGGGTCCTAATTGAGAATGAAGAGAGAATAAGGGAAGGGTTAAAAAAGTAACCTTGAAAGAGAGAACGTGCTTTCTGGGGGCGAAGGCGAGAGTGGGAGGAGGCGGTGGTGCAGGAGAAGAAAAGGCGAGAGGAGAGAAGAGGGTATTGGAAGGGAAGAGAGAGGAAGAAGAAGAGGGTAATCGGAATTGCAATCGGAGAAGGTGAAGATGTGCCATTGACAGGCTCTGAGAGTGAAGAGCGCTGCTACAACAACATCACATGAAGAAAGAAGGAAGAAGAGATACGATAGAACAACACAAATCAATGGTCTTCCCACACTCTTCATTTCTTTCTATGCATTTTCTTATATTATTAAAATTTAGAAAAAAAAATTAATATGGAAATCATACTTTAAATAAATTGTAAATAGTACCTTCAATTGTTTGCATTAAATTACAAAAGGTTAATAAAAAATTATATCAGCACAATTTGAAAAGGAAAATTTATTTCTCAATGTTAAATTTTTTTCCTTAAAAACAAAGGGCTTTAACCAATTTTTCCAGTCTTCTCTTTCTCTTTTTAAAATTGGACCAACATTTTTTTTATCTTTTTTTTTTCTTTCTTATTTTCTTATTCATGAAAATGAAATGAAACTTTATATTTTTTAATTTCTAAAAATAAAATAAAAATGACAAAACAAATAAAAACATAATATATATATATATATATATTCTAAAAAGAGTAAAGACCTAAACCATATTTTTCTAATAAAAGTAAAATAAAAATAATAAAGACAACAAATTTATATTTTTTCTGAAAAATAAAAAGAAACAATAAAACTCAAACTCAATTAAATTAAACAAGTAATAAAATTTTAATTAAACTATGATTTTTTAAAAATTTTGAAAAAATAATTAGAAACATTTTTTTTCTAACCTTTTGCACATGAGAATAAATAATGTAAAGTTTTTAAAACTTTTCACCCACACTATCATTCATCAAATCTAATAACAAGATTTTTAGATGGTAAACTTCTTTTGAGTTAATCATTTCCTCCGCCAATAATATAATAACATTGTTTATGTTAAATTCAACCACTATAGAAATGTTTTGAATAAACATCTTATTAAATAAACATTTAAATAAATGATTTTTTATTTTTCTTTATTTATATTTTTTTTCACCACACACTCAATGTATATATATATATATATATATATATATATATATATATATATATATATATATATATATATATTTTTTATATATATATTT
>Ga0099824_1001444_pt1 | contig 33362 bp, 22 predicted proteins | sample SiratrowhiteBW_FD_76837 | JGI IMG/M metagenome (GOLD analysis project Ga0099824, IMG submission 76837) | Root nodule microbial communities of legume samples collected from California, USA - Siratro white BW | ecosystem: Host-associated > Plants > Roots > Nodule | place: USA: California... | reverse complement strand
TATTTTAAAAAAATCACACTCAGATTACTTATTTAATTAAAGGTACCGTCTTAGGACGGGCGTTGTGGGGGTGCTAACACCTTCCCCACACGTAACCGACTCCCGAACTCTAAATCCGGTTTGTAAACTTGCCTTGTCATGTTTTTGGTTTTCCATAATTTTTCCTAATAAACTATGGTGGCGACTCATCTCTTTTGAAAATGAAAATTATTTTTTGTTCGTCGTCCCCGTCGTGACCCCGGTTGTGACACATGTATAATAGTATAAGATTCACAAAACTTGCGGAGAGTCTGTTTCTTATTTTTTTTTTAATATTAATAATTTGTACTAATTATGCAATTAGTTGATATTTATTTATTTAATTACTTATAAAATACTATTACTTATACAATCAGTTAATAGTTGTTTCTTTAATTAATTTTGAAAATATTTTTGATTGATTGAGATATTATTAATAAATTTCAAAAAAAGATATCAAAACTTTTTAGTTAATTACTCTTAGGTTATAATTTATTATTCAGTTACAACTCCAAAAAGAAGGGTATACATATCAACACATAACGTGACAATAAGATTGATGGTGAACATACTCAACTTTTTTTTTTTTTTTCCAATTCACACATACGATTAGGTAAGTTTTAGTTTAAAAAGATAAATGTATACCTTTTCAAACTCATTTATACTGATTTTATCATATTTGGATAAATCAACAAAAAAAAATTGTCACGTTCTTTTATAATTTTAATTTACTTACATATTTTAAAATATTAATTCTATGCTCATAATTCAACTTTTATATTTTGGTTTCTTAAATAAAATATCATATCTCTAATTACATTATCAGTTATAGGCAAAATAACATTTTTTGTGAAACTTATATATATAATAACACTTTTTTTCTTTATTAAAATGTTACTTTTTAGGTTTATTTTCTTTATAGTTTTAAATAAAATTTCACAATCTAAAAAATTTAAAACTATTAATATTTTAAAATTTTCCAATACTTTCGTGGAAGTGAATAAAAATAAGCATGGATGAACTGATAGTTCCTGAGATGATAAGCAGGGGAAAGGTGTGCAGGGCTGGTGGAGAAGGAAGAAGAAGCTGAAGTGGAGAAGAGAAGGACATACTAGATACTTCACCACTGCTTGGAGGTGTAGCTTCAACCCTGGGGGGTGTAGAACGTAATAGACATTTATCAATAGTACTATAGAAGGCTGGGTCAACTTTCAATTGAGAAATCATGGCCCAAGTGAAAAAGATATGATTGTGGCCAAGATTAAGATTCATATTGTATGCAGGGTTCTAAAACAAACGGGTGATATATTTTAATAACAAAAGATAATATATGAGAGGACAAAAATAATATATCTATCATGTATATATTATTTTTTATAATTTTGTTTCTTTTATTTTTTTTGAAAAAAGTTATTAAAAAACTTAATTGTAAAATCATATTAATATAAGGAAAGACTAATAACATTATTTCATAATAAATTCAATTATTTATATTTTTTAAACCACTAATAAGAGACTATAGAAAATAATATTAAATAAATAAATGATATTTAAGTAGTTTGTCTAAAGCGAAAAAAATATCATTATTTCACAATGAAGATTATAAAATAGAGCATTTTCTAAGAAAAATAAAATATTATTGGCTTTACAATAAACAGATATAAAATATTTTTTCAAAAACTAAAAGAAAGCAGCTCTTAAATATTATTGTTTACAGAATTAAATATTGAGATAAGAGTTATAATATAGTCAAGATATGATGCATATTAAAATATGTAAAACTAATAAAATGTTGGGGGCTCAAGTACAAAAGAAAATCACTTCTCTTCATTACCTATAAAAGTTCTAAATGGAGAGTTGAACCTTTTGTTATATATTGACTTCCATATTCCGTTCATCTAAACAAGTGATTGAGTTTCATTTGAATTATGCTTCTTCAGTGTAAGATTTATTAATTTTTCTCGTTGAAATGTCAATTATAAGTAAATCAGAAACATTCTGGTCTATCTACTCTATGAGATGTAAAAAGGATAATTAGCTTTACTCGATCAATATTCAATTTAATTTCATGTATAAAGCAAAAACTTGTTAGAATGAAAATAAAACTATAAATGTTGCACGTTCAAATTCCAAACATTTGAATGAAGGCAATTGCACAGGTTACTGAAATTGCCATGCTCCTACTTCATGTTTACACTGAAATTCTCTGAGAATTGGTACTTGTATGTAAAGTCAACTGAAGTGTCGTATATGAATTGTATAGTGTGCACTAGGGTGTGTCTATAATTCTATGATATTAAAAAGAGTTCAAGTTAAACTTCAATACTTCTGAGTATTATAAAAATAATATAAATGGGTTTATGAAAGGTACTTACTTGTTGTGTGTGCTGGGTATTGATGAACTCGGGGAAGAAGATGGGTTGGAGAGGGATACTGGGTTTTGAATATGGTATAGTTCAGGCTCCATTAGGCCCTGATATCTCTTCTCCTCACCTTGTAGCTGCAGTTGCCAATGCTGGTGCTCTTGGACTTCTTAGAGCCCCTGATTGGGTATGCCCATGCCTAGGAGTATCATACACAGTGTAAATTTATAGTCTTTTTCTACAACTTCATTGTTTATTTGTTGATTTGACTCTAACAGGAATCGCCGGATTATATGAGGGGACTCATAAAGACGACTAGGACCTTAACTGATAAACCTTTCGGGGTTGGTGTCGTTCTAGCTTTTCCTTTTGAGGAGAATTTAAAGGTCATTCTGGAGGAAAAAGTTGCAGTCTTGCAAATTTCCTGGGGTGATTGTACAAGGGAATTAGTAAATAAGGCTCACGCCGCTGGGGTCAAAGTTGTTCCTCAAGTGAGTTTTCTGTTCATTTATTAATAGTAATAGGTTACTAACAATACGCAAATCCTAAGAGACAGTGATATTCTAATTTTGGTTTTCTTTTTATTTGCTCTGCAAATTAATCATTCCGTTTTTGTGTTTTCTGATACCTGGCTCGATTTAAACTTAGCTCTATTGCTGAGTTTATATTTCGTGATTCTCCTTCCTTATTTATGTTTGGATAAACTTTCCACAGGTACTTGCAGATTTAGCTTCTTCAAAGAGCTGATATTAACTTGTATATAAATCAATTTTACCATTTGAAAAAACATAAATTTCATTTTCGTATGTTTGTCAGTGTTTATGAAGAAATTTATATTGCTAGTGGATAGGTCGATTGACTTAAGTGATATGCAGTCCCTTTAATGAGGCATGTTGAAAGCTAATTGTAGGCTATTGTTGCATACCAAGATGTTATTTTCATTTTATCGTCTGTTATTGGTATCTAACCTGTTCCTTGTATGTTTAATCCTATTACAGGTCGGGAACATTGAAGGTGCGAAACAGGCGATCGAAGCAGGTGTCGATGGGATAATTGTACAAGGACTTGAAGCTGGTGGTCATGTATTGGGTCAGGTGAGCATGTTATGGTAGTCATAATTTTGATGTATATGTATAGAGTAGCTGTCTTGTTTTGGTGTTGATAATTAAGAATAATTGTTAATTAAAAGTATTGTTGAAATGAAGCTTGTTGGGTCTTTTCAGTATTTACTGCTTCATTTCCAGAGACTACTACTTTCCAACTCTGCCACTCAGAGATAGTGCTTTTCCTTTCATGTAATTGCAGGATGGTCTAATCACATTGGTGCCAGGGGTGGTCGATCTGGTTGGTGACCAAGACATACCAGTTATTGCAGCTGGAGGAATTGTGGATAGTCGGGGTTATGTTGCTGCACTAGCCCTTGGTGCTCAAGGGGTCTGTTTAGGCACCAGGTTTTGAAATATTACTTTCACATTAATCATATTTGAGTAAATTGATCTCCTATTGTTGCTGTAATTTCTTGGCATATGCAATTTTTGTGTTTAAATCAAGAATTCTGCCTACATGATAGAAGCCTACAATGAGGCTTATAAATTTCACAATTTATTCTTCATGAGATTATAGGTCTGTTTAAACTTTTTTGAAACAAAGTACCCTTTTGAATTAGATTATTACTACTGACACTATTACACCTTTTCATATATGTTTTCATGCCAAGAATCTTGTTTGCAGGTTTGTGGCAACTGAAGAAAGCAATGCTCATTCTGCATACAAAAGGAAATTAGTTGAACTTAATGAGACTGCATACACGGATGTGTTTGGGAGAGCAAGATGGCCTGGTGCTCCTCATCGTGTCTTGCAGACACCTTTCTATAAGGAATGGAGATCGCTTCCGGCACACGAAAACGAAACCAACCAACCCGTCATTGGCCATTCAACAATTAATGGCGTGGTATGTAACAAAACTACCATCCTTATATGCAACTGTTATGTTATGTCTCCAACATTTGTGTTTGACTATACTTTTTGCACAAAACAGGACAAAGATATACGACGTTTTGCAGGTACTGTTCCAAACATGACAACTACTGGAGATCTCGAGAGCATGGTGATGTTTGCTGGCGAAGGTGTTGGCCTCATCAAGGAAATTCTGCCTGCCGGTGAAGTGGTAAAGCAGCTAGTTGAAGGAGCACAACTTATAATAAAGCAAAACTTAAAATAGATTGTCAAATGTCGAGTGACAAGCATGTTTAAATTCTGTACAAAGGTTGTGGCTTGGAATAACTAGAAGTGTGCCAGTTTCAAAACAATTTTATAATAAAAATTTCATTTTCGCATTGCTTCATCTTCAGAAGAATGTAATCCCACCATAAAAGTTTATAACTGTGGAAGATTAAGGAAAGTGTCGGATCTTCAAAACAGAAAATGGACCATCCAAGAATAGTGTTAAATTGAGTCCACTAACAGTGGCTAACATTTCTTGTTGGCACATCAGAAAGTTATCATCATCTAACTTGAAAGAAATGGAAGGTTGAAGGTGTGAAGAAGAAAGGAAGATGTACCAAGAAAATTTTCTCAATTTATTGTGGAATGGAAGAAATGGAAGGTTGAAGGTGTGAAGAAGAAAGGAAGATCTAGCAGAAAAAAATTCTCAATTTATTGTGGAAGAATAAGAAGTAGAAGTCATCAGATGATGGAACTTTGAATATTATGTTAGAGACGGAAGAAAGATTGAAGAAAAAAAGAAAACGATTGTTTATAAAAAATGCACTTTATACAAACACAAGGTGTGGAGAATATACAGCACATAAAATCAGAGAAACAGATAAACCTATCTGTGTTCTAACATATTACCTAACATGACCTAGAAGAACCTATAACTAAAGCTATCCATATCAATCTACATTGTATCTCTTCCTCTCAATTTTGATGATCTAATCCTCACAAATAAAGAAACCTATATTTAAGTCGCTGATGCGGCTTACACGGTTAATATAAAGTAATTAAATATATTCCAATGATATAAATTATGTCTTTCTAGTATCTACAAGTTGTAACATGCATGAAACTCCAAGCTATTAATATAAACTGAAAATTAATCAATTGATAACAAATTTGAAATGTGGAGAAGAAGATATTAGTTTCTGCTCCAAAAAAGAAAACACAACATAGCACTGGTAACCGGCGCATTATTTCGCTTACAAAGTCTAGAGGAGAGAAGATCAATGAATTATTACAGTACAACTTTATAAAAAGGAAAAAGCCTTCAATCAAATGATGTTTGCTTAAGCAACACCTCCTTAATTAATTTGTCGAAGTTTATGTAAGAACGACCTCCGGGTCTGGTGAACTCCTCTGCCTTCTTCTTCAACTCCATCGCCTTTTCTCTCATCTTTCCCTTCTCCCCTACCATCAACTCATTCACCAGCTTCTCCACCTCCTCTCTCTTCACATTGTTATCAATCTCAATCCCAGTCTCCCACTCTTTGCACACCAATCTACAGTTTGTTGGCTGATCTGCAAAAAATGGCCAGCACAACATTGGGACTCCAGCACAAACACTTTCAGTAGTGGAGTTCCATCCACAGTGAGTCAAGAAACCACCAACGGAAGGATGGTTCAGCACTTTCTCCTGTGGGCACCAGCTTGCTATCAGGCTTCTGTCACTGGTTTCATTCACAAACTCTGATGACAAAATCACGGAACCTCCAACCACAAGGTCAGGCCTAATGATCCACAAAAACGGTTTCTTGCTGTTGGCCAAACCCCAAGCGAATTCCAACAGTTGATCTGCAGACATAACAGTGATGCTGCCAAAATTCACATAAACTACGGATCTGGGTTCCTGGGATTCAAGCCACTCAAGACACTTGGCATCTTCGTTCCAAAGATTGGAACCAAGAGAAGCCAACTGGTTATCCGAACTTTGATCTAAAAACGAAGGGAAAGGACCAATGGTGTAAAGAGAAGGGAGCATAGAAGACAGAACATTCATCGTATCTCTCTCAAGTTCATCAGAAGTATTAAAAACAATAGCTGAGGCTGTCGGAACTCTACCAGCTACTTCAATGAAATATTCTAGCAAGAAATCATTTGGATCTGTTGTCTTTACAAAGCTAGGCAGGTCCCTCATGAGAAAATTTTGCAAACCTGGAATACCTTCTACTTTGGTGGTGTCCAAATATCCGTTTCTCAGATAACTCTCATCTGCACATTATAATCACAAAAACCAACACTGACAGATCCACACACAAAAGCATCTGAACATATACTAAATGGAGAAAGAACATAAATTGATACCTTTGAGAGGTACGATTCCCTTATCCACCATGTTACGGAAGTGCATAAAACACAAGAATGCAGCTGCACTGACCGGGCAAAGGAGAACGATAGGGACTGCAAGTTCTTCAGCAGCTTGTATAGGAAAACTCATGAAACAATCAGCGACTAAGCAGGTAACTGGGGGGATGAGGCCAGCAGTGGCAGACTGGTTAAGTCTATGAAGAAGATCACGAAAGGGTTGGAGGAAGTTGTTTCTGAGAGCGTCACAAAGAGAGGGTATGTCTTGACTGACATCACCATCAGCATCATCCTCCAAGGGTGGAAGGCCATCTGGGATGCTTTCAAAGCGAAAATCTGGCAACCCCTCAAGAGCATTAGGACCCCTTGATTTGAGGTAGCGTTTGTGGTTATAGTCAGTGTGGACAAAGGTTATGTGAAAGCCTCTGAGATGAAGCAGCTTTGCTAGTTTGAACAAAGGGTTTATATGGCCTTGAAGTGGATATGGAACCAGCACAGCGTGGGGCTTTGTCTCAGCAATGTGGTTCATCTTGAATTTCTTCTTAAGCAGCAAAATGAAGGGGGAAGTCAAAGGAAAAGCCTCTTAGTAGCCTCTGCATTATCCCAACAAAAATATAGCACACTCAATGAACATTATTGTTTGAGCAATAATTTTCTGGCACCACTTGCCAGACCAAGATCATGCAATATCTTGCCGTGTTTTTTTGGTAACATATAACGACCCTTTGTTCTAGCTAGTACCATTTTTTCTTACAAAATGATTATATGATGGGATAGATGTTCAATTTAAAAAAGCATATATGAGTGGTTACTATATGTAGGAAATGGGTGAGGTAGGGTAGTTGCTGTCACTTCCAATGCCCTGATACCGAGGAGAAAGATAAATAGACACGTTTAGTTGGACTGTTAACTAAAATCAATGATCCATCATCTTCATTCATGTGCTTATAGATGCTTCTGGTTGAAAGAATGATTTGCAACAATTGGCCTATAAATTTAATTATCAAATATGATTTTGATTATTTTTAATGTTTAAATAAGAAATCAATACGATTAACACCAGTTTTCTAGTGAAAACTGATGTGAAGAGAACATCACTTTGATCACAGTTGGAAAGGACAAAAAGAGGTATGAATAAATGGTTATCAAAGTCTTAGTTTGAATAACAGAAAAAGAGAAAAGTAGATAATTATTATAAATTTGAGGAATTAATTTGAGTAATTTTAATGTAATTTAAAAAGGTTTTCTTTTAGTGCAGAAGATCAGGGTAGTTGTGTATCATATTAAAATTTATAATATCATTCTGATAAAAGATGTTCTTTAATATATCTAATATCAATTAAATAATTGTCATTAATATTAATCACAATGTCGGAACAGTTAATTCAGTATTAAAGAATTGCAGCAACCGACCTATACATAAACCTAAACGTATTTCCTTTTTGTCCTAACATTTTCAAACTCAAATATTATTCTACCGAAATTAGCATAACTCAGATCAAATCGACGTCACATCATCTTAGACAGAATATAATAAAAAAGTAATATCATTTAAAAAATCATTAATATTAATATTTTTAAATTATTAATAATTATTTAATATTTAAATAATATTTTGCTTTGGTAATTAAAATATTTTTATATACAAAATTTAAATTATTTTATAAAACAAAATATTTTGAAAGTAAACAATTTTAAACAAAACAAATTTAAAATTTAATATATTTAATGTTTAGAAAATTATAAACTTTTCAAAGGGTGTAGATTCGTTCAGTCAGTTTTTCTAATTTAGCTTTTCTATTTTTTTTTATTTTAAAATTTTAATATATGTAGATATACTTTTAAATATCAAAGTTAATTATATAAATATATTCTAAGTTTTTAAGTAGTTAAAAAATACTAGTTACATAAGTTAGTAAAATTTGTATTTAATACTTAAAACTTAATTTCTTTATAATTTATATTAACATATAATACAATATTATAATCTTTTAAATTGTAATCTTATTATAAATATACTAATTTTCTTAAAAAAAAGGCAAGATCTAAGTTTTTTACTAAAATCGCGTAATTCATTTTGTAAATTATCGAAATGAGTAAAATTTTTTTCTTATTAACAATTTGTGTTTTATTTTTTTTAATTGAAATCTACCACAAATTTTTATCCTACGAAAAAAACGAATTATACCATTTTGTTAAAAAAATAAAAACCATCTTACTGTATTTCGTGGGATTGACACGATGAACTAAAAATGTAAACGAGTTATCCAACCAGATCTGTAACCATACTTTCCCCAATGAAGAGCTGTAAAAGTCAAATTTTTATCATTCAAGTTAGACTTCAGACTCACACTTCTTGTTGTTCCAGTCTGCTCTCACTTTTTTAAATAGAAATAAATTTTAATCACTTTTATTTTATTGTATTTTACTTTATTTTATTATCATTGAGAGATTAGTAAAATTTAATGCCAATAACTATTCTTTTAATATGCGTAAAGTTGATTTTTTCATAAAAGAGGATGGAGGTGTAAAACATTTAAGTCTCTCCCATACACTTATATAAAAACAAGAAAAAACTTTTCAATTGACGACATATAACACTGCTGAAAAATAAACCATGAGTCAAAATGTTGTAACTTAATGGCCCTCGTCGCATCATCATCAACATAAAACAGATAAGGACGAGATTCAAAATTTTCATTACCACTCCACAACTTATTTTATTACTTTTATATTCAATAATTTAATTTATATTTTAAATAACTTAATTCAATACAACATTATTATTTTAATTAAATCGATTACAATTCCCTAAATATCCATCCAAAACACACGAATGAATGGCAGTTTTTTGCAACAAATTCCAAGGGAATGAATGAATTATTACAGAACATTGTGAATAAGAAAAACCCTTCAATCGCATGATGTCTGCTTAAGCAACACTTCCTTAATTACTTTGTCCAAGTTTATGTACGAACAACCACCTGGTCTTGTTACCTCCTCTGCTTTCTTCTTCAACTCCATCGTCCTTTCTCTCATCTTCTTTCCCCTCTCCCCTACCATCAACTCATTCACCAGCTTCTCCACCTCCTCTCTCTTCGCACTGTTATCAATCTCAATCCCAATCTCCCACTCATTGCACATATATCTACAGTTTGTTGGCTGGTCTGCAAAAAATGGCCAGCACAACATTGGGATTCCAGCACAAACACTTTCAGTAGTGGAGTTCCATCCACCGTGAGTCAAGAAACCACCAACTGAAGGATGGTTCAGCACTTTCTCCTGTGGGCACCAGCTTGCTATCAGGCTTCTGTCTTTGGTTTCATTCACAAACTCTGTTGATAAAATCACGGAGCCTCCAATCACAAGATCAGGCCTAATGATCCACAAAAACGGTTTCTTGCTGTTGGCCAAACCCCAAGCAAATTCCAACAGTTGATCTGCAGACATAACAGTGATGCTGCCAAAATTCACATAAACTACGGATCCAGATTCCTGGGATTCAAGCCAATCAAGACACTGGGTATTTTCCTTCCAAAGGCTGGAACCTAAAGATGCCAAGTGGTTGTGAGGAGTTTGATTCAAGAGTAAAGGGAAAGGGCCAATGGTATAAACAGAAGGGAATATAGAGGAAGAGGAGATAGCATTAATTGCATCTCTTTCGAGTTCATCAAAAGTATTAAAAACAACAGCAGAGGCGCTTGGCATTTTCTTAGTTTCTTCAATGAAAAAGTTCAACATTATATCATTTGGATCTGTTGTCCTCATGAAGTCAGGCAGGTCCCTCAGTCGAAAATTTGGCAAACCTGGAATGCAGTCTGCTTTGGTGTCCAAATATCCATTTGTCAGATAACTCTCATCTGCATGTCACAATCACAAAGGCCAGGAGCTGTCAGATCCATGCATGAACACATATACCACGTATAGTACATTCAAACGTTATAGCTGTTTTAAATTCCTTAAGATTCTATATATAACTCTATATATGCCTACCTTTGAAGGGTACGATTCCTCTTTCAACCAGAGTACGATAGTGCATAAAAGACCAGAATGCACCTGCACTGAGAGGGGAAAGGAGAAGGACAGGGATTCCAAGTTCTTTAGCTGCTTGTATAGGAAAAGTCACGAAACAGTCAGAAACCAAGCAGGTAACTGGGGGGTTGAGACCAGTAGTGGCAGATTGGTTAAGTCTAGCAAGAAGTTCGCGAAAGGGTTGGAGGCAGTTCTTTGTGATGGAGTCACAAAGAGAGGGTATGTGTTGACTGACATCACCATCAGCATCAGCATCCAAGGGAGGAAGCCCATCTGGGATGCTTTCAAAGCGAAAATCTGGAAGGCCCTCAACAGCACTAGGACCCCTTGATTTGAGGTAGCGTTTGTGGTTGTAGTCAGTGTTGACAAAGGTTATGTGAAAGCCTCTGAGATGAAGCAACTCTGCTAGTTTGAACAAGGGATTTATGTGGCCTTGAAGAGGATATGGAGTGAACACAGCGTGAGGCTTTCTCTCTGCAGAGTAACTCATGCTTGATCTTTCTATGCCTTGGTGTATGAATAGAAATTGAACTCCACCCCAAACAGAAGCTCCTATATAAGTGTTTTCAAGACCATATTTTATTGAATTACTTGTTTTGGAATCAGTGATGACGGATCATTATTGATATAATATCTTAGACATCACGACACTCATCTCCCATCTGTCTTTTGTGAATCTGAAGTGGAGACACAACCAATGAACATCTTCGTGATGAACTTAGATATACCAAACTCAAATTATAATAATAGCCACATGCACAAGTAATTATGAAGCAACACCCACATGAGGACATAAACAGAAGACTTAAATATATCAGCCCCACATGAGGACATAAACAGAAGACTTAAATATATCAGCCGCCAAGATACAGTAAAATAATACAAAGTCAAACAGTGTACAGGTATAAACTGATTGATTTTTCTATACGAATTATGCTGAAAGGCTGGAGTATATACATTTTTTTTTTCTTATCAGCAGCCTGGATTATATAGAATGATTCCTCAACCCTGGCAACAGTAGCAGAGTTTCTGTGAACTCCGTTAACTTCGGTGCCAAATTCTGCCACTAAATAATTTCACACTACTGAAAGTTGGACACCTAACATCTCATTATCATTTATAATCTTTATTTTCTTTTTCTTTTTCTTTCCCATTGTGTACTACCTATCATACATACTTTATTAGCTACATTCTATATATCGAATTTATTATTATTCATAGAATAGGTTAGATAAGAGAGAATAAATATAACTAACCAATTATTTGATTACAATTTGATATAACTGAATAAAAAAATTAAATATATAAACATCAGAATATCACTTTTAATAATTCAAAAATTATATCTAGTATAATTAACCCAATCCAATCATATGATAAATCACACAAGTCTATATAATAATCATCTTTATGCTATCGAAAATAACTTCGACTTACGTTATTTTAATATTTATATTTACTTTTATTTTTTATTATATTATTTGCTTGGTGGCTTGAGTATTTTAACTATATTCACACGTGAATGTGCATTTCACGTTATGCGTAAATTATATTATTATTTATAACTTGACCTATACATCAGGTAACAGAAGATTATATCTCAATAAAAATTTTGATCAGGATTATATTTAACTTTTTTCTAAAGATATCTAATATTCACTAATAAGAAAAAAAATCACAATATATGAATGAATGCAAATTTTACTTTAAAAATAGTTAATTTTATAAATTTGAGTTCAATTTAAATTTCACTTTTTAAATGGTATTATTTAGTCCCACACAAATTGGACAATCTAGAGGTGAGAGGAATGGAGTGAACCATTATCGAACTTGTATTACAAGTCAGTGGCATAACAACTCAATACAATCTAAATTTTACAAAAGAATTGTGAAAAAAAATTAATGTTATTTTATAATATTGCAATATTATGATAGCATGATTCCATATTATGCTGTAATCTTGTATCGAAATATTTCAAATTTTGTTAAAATCATTATAATATTATCGTCTCATTATATTACTAATAATAAAATTATTGATGCCTACAAATCAAAATTTTAAAGAAATACAGTATAGTGTTTTTATGAATTATTTGGAAATAACACTATCTTAATCAAATGATTTTTTTTTTATCAATATGTAATATTTGATTTTATTTTTTTTAACAACTCGTAATCTGGAGTTCCATAAATTATGTGCAATCAAAATTTGTGGCATTACAGCACTTACCTAAAGACTTATTCACTAATATATTCATCAATGGAAAGTATGAAATTGTTTTTTCTGGATTCATACGTTACTCATTAAGCACTCAAAATGTATAAGTTGACATTCTTGGAAAGCATAAAGAAATGTCATTCAAACTTCCGTGTTGTGGTCATGTTCATGAATCATAACAAAGATAGTTCAACTTCAAATAAAATTGGGACTCGATAAAGTTGATGATTAATTTCATTCAAGAAAAGAAATGTTGGTCACTTTTATGATTGGGCATTTCAACCAAGTCAAGAACATTGGAAGATTTTCATATTGATTGAGAAATGTCCATAAAATCACAAGACTAAACTCCTGTGAAGAAACCTTTGATGTAATTTTTTCCATGCACGCTCCTTATTAGTTAACTTCAATATTATCTTCATCGTATTATTTAGTTACGACATTATGACATAATTTGAATACTTAATGGAAAATAAATATACAAACAAAAAGGATATTAATTATGTACTAGGTAGCAGTTGTAAATTGCATGAAACAAAATTTTCACTGACATGTTATTGTTTGTATGGGCTTAGCCTGTTATGCACACTACATACGAATCCTTCGATTTCTTGGAAATCGAATTTTGACCACGATTTTCACATTTGGTATTATAAAACCACTCAAAATTCCTCTTTCTGCGAACCAAATTGTGAATTGAATTTTTATCTTTTTAAATCATTCATATAATAAATAAATAAAAATAGTAACTACTTCAAAATAATTGAAATATATATTATTTCAATATAATATATATTTAAATTAAAATATAAATAAATATAATAATTATTTAAAAATTAATATATAATAAGCAATACAATTAAATATAAAAATTAATACATAATTAAGAAATAAATAAAATATAATTATTAAAATATTATATTAAAACAAATATTATAATTAAAATAGAAATAAATGTAATAATCATTTAAAGATAAATAAAATATATTTATTTAAATATAAAAATATTATTATTAGATATAATTAAATCAAATAATTATTTAAAAAATAATTAAAATATAGTTATTTAAATATAATAAATATTAAAGTTTAAATATAAACAGAATCTAATAATTATTTAGTTTTGTGATGGATAAAAACATTTCATAGTAATAATAATTTAATTATAATAAAAAAGAGAAAATGATAGTGGTACTTAAAATTTTTTGAAATAATAAAATGTAAAAATTGTTAATTTTTTTTTAAAAAAATAAGTAATTAAAATATAAAAATTTAACTAACAAATTGAATAGTTATTGAACTAGATAATATTTAAAAAAGGCTTAATAAAGAATATATAAATTTATATTTATTAAAATATATTTTAGTATTTAATTAAAGTAATTAAAAATTTATTTATTATTTATAAAGAGATCACAATTAACTCATAGAACATAAATATAAAGTGAAAGAACATAGATATAATTGAAATAAAGATACATACTTAATTAAGAGTAAAGTGGGGATGTTGCTTAGTTACCTTTATCGAATATATTGCTTTATAAGTTACGAATTAATCTTTACATGAATTGTACAACATGAATATTTGGTTTACACAAATAATTTAGTAGTATTACCTAATGATTTTTCACAGTGAAAGGTTGTAACGAAGAAATTGAATCATTTTAGAATTTGATCATTTGTATGATTTTAGTGTCAATTTTAATTTATATTGAGTCATGCACAATAGTTTAATTAACAACTCGAACTCAATATTAGTAATTAATTTTTACGACTTTTTTTGCAGTCTATTATTATAGATTTTTTTATTTATTTTGACATACTTAATAAAAAAATCATTTGTGCTAGATTATAAGAATACAATATTTATAAATTAAACTATAATCATACCGAATTTTTATTATTATAATTTGTTAAGATATGTCGTCCAAATATTTTTATATAAAACTGACGAAATTGAGACATACGAAATATGTTAAAATAAATGGATTTAGAAGTGTCATTATTTTTCTTTCCCACTTGTTTTACTTGTTGAATATGTTTTTTCTTCTAAAAGTTAGTTTCGTTGAATTCATTATAATGAAAATTAAAGAAAATGGACATTTCATTGAATTCATTACAATGAAAACTAAAGAAAATAGTAATGACAGAGACACATATTCCTATCCAGACTTATTGTCAAGGGGTCACAAAATCACTAAGTTGATCTGGTTTTTCCTTTAAAAGATGATGTTTTCGTTTTTTACTCACTTTTTTGGCAAACTAGATCGATAGTTGGAATATGAGCGTTCTTCCATTGTATTCATTGCAATTACAATAAAAAGCATGAAAAATAGTTTGGATCGAAACATATATCCTATCTGGTGCAGCATCAAGGGCTCACGAAGTCAATAAGTGTGAAAATGAATTTACCCTTCAAAATTAATGTTGTTTGGATTTTTTATCCACTTTTTTACGTGTTACATAAATTTTTGGACTTTTATTTCACTGTATTCGTTGCAATGAAAATTATAAAAAATAGTTTTTGTTGAGACATATATCCTTACCTAAAAGTCACAAAATTAGTCAGTTGATATAATTTTATCTTAAAAAGTTGATGTTTTGGTCTTTTATCTACCTTTTACATTTTATAAGAATTATATTTTTAATTGTAATATTTGTTATATTATTATATTAAAATAAATATATTTCAACTAATTTTTAAATAATTATTATATTTATTTATTTATTATATTCTTCTATACCAAGAAAATCGAATTCTCATTACTTTTTCCCCATTCAAAAGTGAAAATCATGGACAGAATTCATTTATATATTGGGCAAAGTATGCTACAGGCGTAATTATAAAAGAAAAAAAGGGGTGCTGTTAGTGAAGAGATCCCATTAAACTAGTTTTTAGTAAAATATACTGAAAAGTAATTAATTGATAACTTAATTGCCGTCCTAATGCAACTTGTGTCTGCTGCTTTGTCTTATCTGATACAAGGGTTAAACCTATCTTAACTAATAAGACAGATAAGCACTAGATTTGATGACACCCACAAAATTTCCATTCCCACACTAATAGACAAAAATGCTAATATGAGATGTAACATAGTAGACCCAAATTTCAATCCGACAATGGTTAGTGCTACCCAAATTTCAATCACAATGATTAATACAACCATTTAATATTATTGAAATAAATTATTATTTTATTATTATATAATATTTTATTGAATAATAGATGTAATTAAAAAACATTAGTGTCAAAGTATAAGTTTCCTTCCTTGTTTTATAATTTTTACACAGTTATGGCGTTTACAACCAATCAAACTTTGATCCAAAAGCATTTTTCTACCATTTTATATGCAATATTTAAGTTGCTGGTGCAGCTTAAACTGCTAAAACAAATTAATTAAACAGATAATTGTTATTCCAATGACATAAATTATGTCTACTACTACATCTTGTAACATGCATGAAAACTAGCACGCATTATTTCTATCACACTGCAACAAGTTATAAAGGAAAGATCTTACAGTACAACATTATAAAACAGAAACACCCGTCAATCTATGATGTCTGGTTGAGCAATACCTTGACCACTTTGTCGAAGTTTATGTATGAACGACCACCGGGTCTGGTGGCCTCCTCTGCTTTCTTCTTCAACTGCATCGTCCTTTCTTTCATCTTCTTTCCTTTCTCACCTACCATCAACTCATTCACCAGCTTCTCCACCTCCTCTCTCTTCGCATTGCTATCAATCTCAATCCCAATCTCCCACTCATTGCACATATATCTACAGTTTGTTGGCTGATCTGCAAAAAATGGCCAGCACAACGTTGGGACTCCAGCACAAACACTTTCAGTAGTGGAGTTCCATCCACAGTGAGTCAAGAAACCACCAACTGAACGATGGTTCAGCACTTTCTCCTGTGGGCACCAGCTTGCTATAAGGCTTCTGTCTCTCGTTTCATTCACAAACTCTGATGACAAAATCACGGAACCTCCAACCACAAGGTCAGGCCTAATGATCCACAAAAACGGTTTCTTGCTGTTGGCCAAACCCCAAGCAAACTCCAACATTTGCTCTGCGGTCATAACAGTGACGCTGCCAAAATTCACATAAATAACGGATCCAGATTCCTTGGATTCAAGCCAATCAAGACACTCAGTATTTTCCTTCCAAAGATTGCCACCTAAAGATTCCAAGTGGTCATGTGGAGTCTGATTTAAAAGTAAAGAGAACGGACCAATGGGATAAAGACAAGGAAACATGGAGGATAAAGCATTCAGTACATCATGCTCAAGTTCATCGAAAGTGTTAAAAAGAATAATAGAGTTTCTTTCAACTTTATTTGCTAATTCAGTGAAAAACTGCAACAGTATATCATTTGGATCCGTTGTCCTTATGAAGTCAACCATGTCCTTCAGCCGAAAGTTCTGCATTCCGGGAATCCAGTCCACTTTGGTGTCCAAATACCCATTTGTCAGATAACTCTCGTCTGCATATCATAAACACATGTATGAATTAATATGAGGGCAAACATATATAAATATATAACTTTTCCGAAACTGAGTGGTATAAATTGGTTTTAGCTGACTAAAAAACTATACTTGTTTATAAATTATAGATAAGTTTATTATCTAAAAAGATTATGAAAGAAAGAAAATATGTTGATGCCAACCTTTGAGTGGTGTGAGACCTTTCTTAACCAGAGTGGGAAAGTTCATGATAGACAAAAGTGAACAGGCACTAGCAGGCCAACAGATAACGTGAGGGAGTGCAAGTTGTTGAGCAGCTTGTGTGGTAAAAGTCATGCAACCGTCAGAAACTAAGCAAGTAACTGGGGGAATGAGACCCTGAGTGGCAGAACGGTTAAGGGTATGAAGAAGGTCGCAAAAGGGTTGGAGGAAGTTCTTTCGGATAGAGTCGAAAAGAGCAGGTACGGGCTGAGTAACATCATCATCTTCCATGGGAGGAAGTCCATCTGGGATGGTCTCAAAGCGAAAATCTGGCAGGCCATCAAGGCCATGGGGACCCCTTGATTTGAGCAAGCGTTTGTAGTTGTACTCAGTGTGGACAAAGGTTATGTGAAAGCCTCTAAGGTGAAGAAGCTTCGCTAGTTTTAGCAAGGGGGTCACATGGCCTTGTGCTGGATACGGAGTCACCACAGCGTGAGGCTTTGTTTCTGCAGTGTAACTCATCTTCGCTTTTCTTTTCTTCTCTGAAGATGAGGGAAGAATACGAGGAATTGCCTATAGATATCTTCACATAGGGTAATGAACAGAAATGACAAATGACAAGTTATAGATATAGTACTGTGGTAAGCAGAATTGACAAAATTTTACACGTAACGACACCAGGAAAAGAACATGGATGGCTCACGGACCTACTTCCAGCCAACCCAACTATTGCAAAGCCAAATATATGGTCACTGTTGAGCAAGAAATGAAGATTGCAGATATTTCTGGAGGAAGTACAACATCAAATAATGCTTGCATCAGAAAGATTTTATGGTTTTGGTGTTTCAAATTTTTTAAATTTGAATTTAAGGCTAGACTTGTATCAACTTGTATCAGCGACAAAATCAAATTTTGTTTTTGTGAAAAAAAAAAAAGTGTAGTAAGCATGTAATGAAAGTGAGGTACTTAATTTTCTTTCAATATTTCAAATCTGAAAAAAATTCAGCTGTTGTTTCATTTGTAAGATATAAGATTAACGTAATAGTCATAGATGGAATAAATTTAATTTTTTTTTTTTTTTTTTTTATAGAGATGCTACTTCACTGTTAAATCTCATGACAAAGTTAGATGTCATATCAGTATGCACTAGTATTATTACTATTCATCTTTTTTCATATGTTTTATAAAACTTAACTTATATTTAAGATCGTTAATATTTTGTAAGATCTTATGGGAGTCTTCTAGTACCCTTTTCCTAAGAAAAATACAAAGTTGACAAGACTTCTCCTTTCATTCAATTATTTTATAATATATTTTTGTAAGCTTTTAAAATTATGTAATATTTCATTAAATTAATTTAATTCAGCATAAATTCCCTTCACCACACGCCCAAGTCCACACCCAACCACACCCATTATTATTGATAAGAAAACAAATAATAGAGACGGCAGAATAAATGTAGAACAGTTTGAAGGACTTGATTATAGCTATATATCGAAAGAAAAATGGAGAAGAAAAGTCCAGATTTGTCTTTCCCTCAGAATTTTCAAGGTCATCCATGGGTGAAAAAGTGTTGAACATTGCGTGTTTCTTTCTTATACAGCCTTATTGTTTGACGAAATTAAAGTGATTTTAGGCGAAAACAAATCCTGAATTAGAGATTTGAACAACTACGCATTATCACTAACCAACCAAGTTTCAATTCTACACGTACTTACCAGCCCATGATGTAAACCTTAAACTTTCGAGCTACCGACCCAACCATCCGACATAAATTACTACACATTAATGTCATCAAAATAATTTGAATCAGTACATTGCCTGAAAAGTAATATACAACAATAATGGGTGTGTGGGTAGGTTTCATTAACAAGTTCATCTGCACACGCTGTTTGTAATTTGTGAATTGTGAATGAAATATTAATGCCTCCAACCACACTTCAAGCAAAGTTATGAAAGTTTGCCAGAAGCATTAGTAGCTAAAATTATTGAAAAATAAACATTTACAATAATATTATCAATTTTTATAAGATATAAAAGTATAAATCAATATATTATAAACTTACTATATTACTTGAGAAGCAAATTTCGAAACGCTACCTATGTTTCTTGGACTTATCAGTCTTTTTATTGCGGAAGCCAACACTACACTTTTAACAACAGTTCAATATGCATATTTTGTATATATACTCTTTTCTTCTCTATTTACATTTAGCAAGGTATTGAACTCAATCCAATGTATGAAACTATGACCACTTATTTTCTTCCCATTTGATCTTATTTGCATGTTTTCTTCATTGTTGACAAGGTGAGTTGGTTTCGTTTTCCTATTTGATCTCATTTTCCACTTATTATTAAACTTTTCGAAAACAGCTTAGATATTTTCATTTGTAATAATCAATCCATTTAATTCTGCTGTGTATGGTTCATTTTGAACGAAATGATAGTATCACTTTTTTTTATATATATATTTGGTTTGAGAGCGAACGGGGAACCTCTGTAGGTCTCCATTACCTCCTCTAGTGGGTGTTATAGTGGAAAAGATGGTTTTTGTACTGGTTTATATGTATTTATCTTAGTTAATATTAAACCCTAAATCTTAAATTCTAAAATTGTATAATCTATAATTTAATTTTTAAAATTTATATATATTATAAATTATACAATTTTAAATATGTTTATAGATTTGAAAAATTTTAAAATCACGTCAATGCTATTTTTTTTAAATAAATATATTATCATAAATAATTATGAATCTTTGCAAACTTATTAATAGATTGATAATCATAATAATCATCAATATTCTTATCAATGACATCTACCGTGTAACAATGATAATTAGAATAAAATTGATTCGACATGAAAATCAATTTTAGTATTTACGGGAATTTTAGTTTTTTTTTCTCCTTTTGCTTAATTTCATAGAAGAATTATCACGTATAAAATGAATGATATCAATATGTTAAAATAGAATGAATAACATTTTGTAAATATAACAAATCTAATTATTTGATTTTTTGAAAATTTTATTAGATTTCACTTTATCTATTAATACATATATTGATATCATGTAAGGGTATGCATCAAGTTGCTTTTAATTGTCATTTGTAATGTCAACTTTCTTAAAATAATTTAAAATAGCGTTAAATTCTTATTACATAAACAACTCATAAGTTATGACATATCAAAAAAAGTTAAGTCCAGAAACATCAACTATGTTACTTTGTTTTACTAATTTCTATATACAAGGTAAATGATTATCTCAGTATATAATCATAATATTAACTATCAATACCTATATGTCTAATCCCATCAAACTATTCAACAATATATATGTAAGCTAATGGGTTGGTTTATGCCACCTTGCTTGTGACCCGACAGGTTTACAAGTTAGGCAGGTTCAAAATGCTGATCTGCCATACCGAACCCAATCCACTTTCCCACCCTTACCATTAGAGCAACCTTATCCAACCCCACCACCACACTAAGGCCTTCATAGTGAGTAAAAACTCTCCAGCCAGCAATCACCAACACAATGGACACCTCCATGAGTAATTTAATTCCACAAAGGTAAAATTTGGAATTTTAAAATTTAGAGGACTGTAGATAGAAAATATGGGGTGCAGATGAAAAGAGGGCCTGCACATAAAAGAATTTTCGTTTGAGTGAAGTTCTTCCTACACCCTTACTGATATGAAATAAACTTTAAAACTGTAAAAACCAAATTAACTTCTATCCCTTCACTCCTATATTTACATTTGAAATTTCTATTTCTATCCATTTCCACTACAAACTTTCATGCTGTTGTAGACTTTCATACTGCTATCTTCATCCATTTCACTCTATACCAGGCACGGATTTGTGTATTTTCATAGTTGCTGCTGTAGAAAAAAGACATTTGGTTCACAGATTTAGCATCCGTTCACAGATTCAGCATCTGTTCACAGATCTTCAAACAAACAATAAGTAAGTAATTCTGGTGTTTATTAGCAATTAGTAAGTGATATTATGATTAGAGTAGTTGATTTGGGGCGCTGTCAACGATAAATAGAGGAATTTTTCGATTTGAGGTATGAGAACAATATGGGTTTCATCAATTTGGGGTCATACGAGTTTTATCTTATTCTTATTTTGATTTAGAAATGAGAATCGGCTCATCTGATTCATATTGCGAAAAAATTGACAACTGGATGAGCATGCCATCTAGTTGTCATTTTTTTCACGTTATGAACCAGATGAAAGTGTCATCTGATTCTTATTTTTTGTTAGTGTGAATCACATGGATATGTCACAAACAATTATAGAATTAAAATTTTATATTAGGAGACACGAAAGAGGGTATTAGGGTGGAAGAAGAAGTTTCTTCTTTTGAAGGAATACAATCAAGCCTTATAGATTATAATCCACAATAAGCCATTAAACGAGGTTACTAATAAAGTAATTAAAGAGGGGGAGAAACACTGAAGACGCATTAAGACCAAAGATGGCGAAAGAAAATGAGAAGAATAAGGAAGGAACGAGGTTTGAGGGGCCATGTTGGAGAAGTCACTAATAACCGTTGAAAAATCCTGAAAGCTTAAGCTGAGCTTGATCCTTCAGAAATGGAAGCCACAGCGTTGAAGGTGGAGTCCCTTGCGTGCATAGACTCCACCACTCTCTCTCACTCTGAGCTCCTCGCCCTTTCTCTCTCCTCTCTCTGCACCTTCGACCTTCGCGCCACCAATGACCTCGTCACTCCCAAGATCGACCCCGCCCTCTTCAACGAGAGCGCCGGCTCCCGCCGCCAGACCTACTCCCGCCCCCAGTCCTCCCCGACGGGCCGCCGCCGCCGCCTCGCCGGCCTCCTCCCCGCCCCCAAGCTCCCTCCCCTCCCTGCTCACGACCCCGAGAACGCTGAAAACCGCCTCATCATCGACTACCTCAAGCAGCTCATCAGAGAGGACCCCAAGTTCGACCAGGTCCACCTCGCTCCCCCTTCACTTCCCCAACCCACCGTCAAGCGCAAGCGAGGCCGCAAGCCCAAGCTCAAACTCCACCTCGAACACTGCTACCGCGGAATCGACGTTCTTAACCGAAACGGCGTCACTGTTGATCTCTCGCAATTGGCCAACTCCCAGGACCCCTTCGCCGATGAGCTCAAGAGACGCACAGTGGGTTTGAGCAACGAAGAGGAGCTGTTAGGGTTTTTGCGGGATTTGCCTGGCCAGTGGGGGAGCCGTAGGAAGAAGCGCAGGATTGTTGATGCCGCGGATTTCGGCGATGTTTTGCCGCTCAATTGGAAGATTCTTCTCGGTTTGAAGAGGAAGGACGGTCGTGCGTGGATCTATTGCCGCAGATACATTAGGTTTTGTTTCTTCTTCCTTCGTCACTTTATGACTTTCCTTTTCGCTACAACGCTATTGTTACTTAGGGCTTAATGTATATTTGATATTCCATTGTGCAGCCCTAGTGGACAACACTTTGTGTCTTGCAAAGAGGTTTCTTCGTATTTACAGTCTCTTCTGGGTAATGGCGATACACAGTCGCAAAGTAGTCGTAGGAGTGAAAATGTGGTGCAGGAACAGATAGTGCCTGCTGAAAATGTAAGTATGCATGTTGTCGTTGTTGATTTTTTTAAGGATTTGGCTCTTGGAGCATTTATAGATTACAAAGTGCACTTACAATTATTAACTAGAAAATCAGTGGTTAAGAATTGTGATGAAACTAAACACGTGTTATTAAAAACCTTAGAATTGATTGCAATCTTAACAGTTGATTTTCTAGTTAAAGATTATTATTATTGCACTTTATCCTCTGAAGTGCTCGTCCTCACTCTAGAGGAGGTGAATCTGTTTGTTAAATGTTATTGTGAGATTTATGGGCTGTTTGCTTGTGGTGTAGTCTGCTGGTGTCACTCCTGAACGTCAAGATCAGAGACAGATTGTTGCTGTGAACACGGAGGTGCCTGGTTTGTTTGTGGCTGCTAATGAACGAGTAAAGGAGGTTGCCTTGTTGGGGATTGAAAATCTTGCGGATGTGCAGATTCAGGATCTGTTTGAATGTCGCAAGTGCAATATGAGTTTTGACGAGAAGGATTCATACTTGCGGCACCTGTTGTCGGTTCACCAGAGGACAACTAGGCGGTACCGGCTTGGTTCGTCTGTTGGAGATGGAGTTATAATTAAAGATGGGAAGTTTGAGTGCCAGTTCTGCCATAAGGTGTTTCTAGAAAGGCGTCGTTACAATGGTCATGTGGGGATTCATGTTAGGAATTATGTGAGGAGAGTAGAAGATTCACCGGGTCAGATAAATGTCCAGAGGACAGATGACAAGTCTCCAGTCAGGGAGGACGTGCCTTTAAGGATATCTAAGATGGATGCCCTCATTGAAATTGCTCAAAACTCTATTATGGAGGGTTCTGTCAAGGAACCCCATCATTTAGTTAAGCTGAATGAGATTCCTGCTTCGGATACTGCTGTTGGTTACTTGGACCACGACGGAAAAGAGTCTCCAATCAGTGAAAAGCAGATGGAAGATAGCTTGACTGAAAAAAATGTGGATCATCATAATATGGATGGAAAGGTAGAAGAAATTGATGATGATAACCATGTGGTAGATGTAAAAATGGTTCTTGATAACATAGGTTTGTTATCTGTAAATAAGCAAGATGTTAAAGCATCCGAGACTTCTAACTTAAAAGATGACGCGGAATTGACTATTGAGGAACTGGATCAATCTGGGATTGATTTGGATGGTGTTTCTGAAGTTCGTTTACTTCCTTTATCTGAACTTAACATGATACCAGAATCTGAAAAGAGTGAAAATTCTGGATCTTCTAATTCTAGGGTTCAGTTTAAACTTGATGAAGAAATTAGTAACAAGAGTGAGTTGGAATTTGGTTTAAATTGCTTGAAGGATGTACCTGTTACCGTTAGCACTAATGTTCAAGAGATGGTAATGGCAGCTTCTGAAGAAAATGTGGTACATTCTAGGGCTTTTAACTCCTCTATATCCACAGAACAGTCTTTGGATTGTTTGCCTGCATTCAGCTCTGATAAGGTATAAGGCATAACTATGGATGCCTTTATTTTAAGGATTCCATATATGTTGAAAAACTGAGGGAATAGTACTACATATATTATACCAAGGTCCTCTTAGAAAGTGATTGATATGAGGTCTTCTGTATGTGCATGCAAATGCATGACATGGCATGTGGACTATCATCTTCATTTGTGTCTCTGAATGTATTCTGGTTTATTTTGTATTGAACCATTGCTGTAATTTTTTATTATTTACAAAGCTCTTGGCACACATTTCAAATTTTCAACAACACGTGGTTTTAAGAACCAGTTTTGTTGTCTGGCCAATTATGGTTCCACAGTGATCATTTGGTGTGGTTTTCACGCAATTGTTAATGCTCTTCTATGCAACACTCACAGTATAGTTTTTTTTTTTTTTTTTTTAAACTTTAACCTTTTCACTTTAACTTTTTTTTTTTTTTAATTATTAAATATTTATTTTTTTGTTTTTACATCATTTGTTTTTCCTTTAAAATTTACTTTATTTATATAAACATTTTTTTCTTTTTTTTTCAACCCTCCCAGTTTAGTTTTTTTTTTTTTTTTTTTAAACTGTAACCATTTCACTTTAACCTGCTATATTGCTACACTATGCAATAGTCAGTCATTTGCTCTTACAGCATTTGTGTGTCCTCTAAAGATTACATGAATTATAGAAGCATTCTTTCACTTTTTATTAATTGTTGATTGAGTAGCAGGTCCATTGTTTCTGAATCCAATGTTGGCTTTCCATCGTATGTAGTTTTTAATTTCTTATTCTTTCTCATTATTTTGGCCTTCCATGTATTTTACATGGAGAAAAATACAAATTTGTTTATTTGAATGAGTTTGTTTTGGGGGAGATGATGGAATCGCAGGTCTAGCCTGCCTTTAGTCCACAGATTATAAATTTATTTGCCCTGTCTGTCTTAGCCTGCCATGTCTTGTGCTTTTCTTAAATTTGGAGGGTGCTAGAAATTTGAGGAGTTCTAATTGCTAGGTGATGACCATGTGCCTGTGCAGTTGAAATAACCTTTGTATTGTACATTTCTCCTTGTTTTGCTCTTTCTTCAGTTGAACTCGTGCTAAAAGCTAGTTATGATGATTATTATAATCTAGAACAATTAACTGTAAATCTGTTATGGGCATTTAGCTACTACCCAGCCATGATAAGTCTCTACTGGTTGGTAGTGCTGAACTTTACCTTGAAAAATTGTTGTTGTTGCTCATTGACAGGGAGGAAAACAGTTTTGCAGTCTTGACAATGAACATGATAATGTGAAGGGTCTCCAGGAATTGAGGTTTGATGAAATAGATAATGTTGATTATGATTTTCCAAGGGTTCAGGATTCTCCTTCTCTGCCTGCGGTGTCAACTGAATTGGCCAATGACAGAGTGATGGAAGAGACGTATGCATCCTCAGTTCAGTTTGAATCACAGGAGGGTATGCTAAATATTGGTGGCAGAGATCAGCTTACAACTGTGTGTGTATGGTGCGGAATAGAGTTTAATCATGATGCTGTTGATTCTGAAATACAACCAGATTCTGTTGGATTCATGTGTCCAGCTTGTAAAGCAAAAATCTCTGGTCAAATCAACGTGTTGGAATGTGAATAGCCAAATGCTGGCTGTCTATAGACTGGTAATTTCTGTGTCTCTGTAGATTAATGGTTTGACTAGAATTGTTTCCGTCATCCTATCCTACCTCCTAATTATGATCTTGTCTAACTGAGGTGTGAGCACTATTTTAGTATTTTAAACTTGCTGCTTTGATTTTATGGTTACTCAAAAACTAAGAGATGAGAGAAAAATATCTCCTTGCACAGACCAAAATACATAAAAATTGCAGTTATTAGAGGGGAGGGGGAGGGAAGGGGATTTCAATATGCTTTATTCTTTTCAGAAGGAATCTATAACGAATTTACTCGTTGCCGTTGTACTCGTCACACCTGTAGTGAACATTGTATCATAATTCGTGTCGACTTCAAATAGAGCTTTTAACTTGGGGTGCTGAATGATCTTCGAAAGACAGTAGAAGGAGGTGATGATGAACTAGAAGACAGCATTTGGGATGGAATATTTAAGTTTATATTGTACTGTGGTTTGTATTCTTCTCGTATGTTGTATTGTCGTACACTGCCCTGTTCGTATGAGAACCAATATTATCATGTAGTATTGTTTTCTCTCATCCACTCCCCTGCTGCAATAGTGCATATGGCTTTCAATTTTGAATTTCCTACATAACTGGATACTGTATACCTAAATTACTCCGAATCAATATATTTATGTATTGTAGTTTAAAAGGTGAAGCTAGTATAATTATCTTGGTTTGAGTAGAATTGAAGTAAATTCTTTTAAGCAAAGTTTCCTGTTCGAATTTTGAAAGAGAAGAATTGTGATTGAAAGAAGTTATAAAATGTAAAAGCTGAATCTGAGTTCTTACAGAATTAGTCACCAAAAAATGGATAATTTTTTCGTGGTCGAAACATGGTTATGAAAGAAGTTATAATTTAGGCCACTTCATGAAAGTAATTAAAATTAAATGATTAAAAAAATGTATAGTATTATCTAAGTGATGCTTTTTGTTAGATCATCTGATTATTGATGTGAAATATCTATTTGTATGTTGATAACTATTTTTTGTTAGTATCACTTGTAGTGAAATATGTTTTTTCCGATCACCTTTTCTATGTATATAACAAATGACATAAATAATAATGTAATATTAAATGAATTGCTGTTGATAAGTCACATGCTTAACTTTTGCACGCCAAACACAGAACGGGAGCTGATAATTGAAGTATTAAACGACTAGTCATTTGGTTGGACGAATTTGCTCTATCTCTTCTTTGGGTGATAGACAAAACGTGTGCAAAGAGAGTTTTTTTTCAAAATTTGTCTACAAAATTTATAAGATATTTTGATTCAGTGAAATTACTTTTGAAACGATAATGTAAATGTAAGTATGAGGTATCAAATATCGTAAATTCATGTTTTTCACTTTTTCTTCTTTGTGGTGTTATCTTGTGCATCCGAACATTTGTGGAGAGATTTTTCTCATGGAAAGTCTTGTGCACAGCTAAACCTTAATGCAAGTGGAAAAAGAATATGCAAAGGGCACGTAGTTGGGTAGCTAAAGAAATGATTAGAATCTGGTTCTTGATGATGCATACCGAGAATAATGGTTAAAGCACGCAAAAGAGGTGTACCGTAGAGTTATATTTTTCTGTGATAATTTCATCTATAAGACTAATTTTGGTGTCTTTCTTCTTTTACAATATTGATCTTATCTAGTATTCAACTTTTGTTTTGGCAATAGAGTTGTCTCATCTGCAACTCAGAATCGTGAAAAAAGGTCAACACTCGGCATTTTCGACAGACAGTGGGAATGGATTCCACGTTTGGCTTCTTTTTATCAAGGTGCTAAGATTGCTAATTATCAAAACAAGGGAAACGCATGAACAAAGGTCACAACTATACTGTCTGCTTTGTGTGTGAGAAAACAACTTTTCAAACCATGGATGGTAGAAATAAAACTAGAGCAAGGAGAAAGGGTGTTCCTTTTCCTTCAAACACTAACACAACTCGTTGCCTTGTTTCCACAAGGATTAATAGTTCAAAGCGTGTCGGGGAAGACACACTTGTCTGCAGTGGTTGCAAACACGAGTTCATAGTACCTATATTTCCAAATGCATACCGCTGCTACAGATGTGAAGCAGTGAGCAAGTCATGTTCTTCAGTTTCTGAGCAATCAAGCAAAGACCGTGGCTCTTTCAAACGTGATCATCAACTGAATAATTATAACAGTTACACAAATGGAACCTTACCGAGAAGATTATCATCTAGTTCTTCCTTATCCTTCTCCTCACCAAGTCACAAACGCGCAGTTATATGTGGAGTTACATACGGGAAAAGGACATTCAAGCTCGAAGGAACCATTAATGATGTCAATAACATGAAAAATCTACTGCTTGGTAAATTTAAATTCCCAAATGAGTGCATACGTGTCCTCTCAGGTATCTCCTCCAGTCCTTTTCTGATTAGTATGTGAATTTTATATGATCTACATTCTTTTCAATTTTATTTACTTTTATGCTTCCTTTTTGCTTGAAAGTATACAAAATGAAAGTAGAAGAATAATTATATACATTATTTATGCGACTATGTTGGACTATATATTATATTATAGTAGATGATGATGAACAGTATCTGTATTGAAAGCCTGAGTGTTATGCTATTGCCTGAACTTTTGTTAAAGACAAATTTTCCAATGAATAGGCAGGTTCTTGTTCTCTTTAACAAGTAATATCTCAGCATATCTACTTAAGATCTTGAACTTTCCCTGTTGTATTGAGTGTTGAGCAATAATATAAGTGTGAGCTTTCGTAGTGAAGTGAAAGACACAAATTTTATTCCAGAACTTATAAATTTCAGAAGAAAAGAACGACCCCAATTTAATTCCAACAAAAAAGAATATACTGGATTCCTTAAAGTGGCTAGTGAGTGACTGCCAGTCAGAGAGCTCATTAGTGTTCTACTTCTCCGGACATGGTCTACAACAACCGGAACAACAGAAAGGAGATGAAACTGACGGGCTTGATGAAACTATTTGTCCTGTTGATTTTCTGAGAGAGGGAATGATCACTGACAATGAAATAAATTCTATAATTGTTCAACCACTCAAGGAAGGTGTCAAACTTCATGCTATTATTGATGCTTGTCATAGTGGAACAACACTTGATCTTGTGTACATGTGGAAAAAAGAAAAGTAAGTAAATATCCGATGCTTTCTTTCATTTAGTTTTATGTTTCTGTTCCAAACTCACCCTTTGGTCTCTTTTTCCTGCTTGCAGAGGCATTTGGAAATATAAGGAAAACAGATCAGCCTATAGTAAAGAAAAACAAACAAGTGGTGGAGTTGCTATTTGCCTCAGTGCTTGTGAAGATGGTCAGATGGCTGCTGATACCGCAGTAAGAATCTCTGATATATATATTTTCATCTGATGAATGCAATGCAATACATTCACATATTGAATTCTGAATTGTCACCTTGCAGGCTTTTGATGGAAACAAGTATAACGGTATTATGACCTATCTTTTCTCCAAAATAATCAGAGGTCATCCTCAAATAACATATGGCAGTTTACTAGAAAAAATGCATGAGGAAATTGGACAGATCCACCAAAGCAAATTCTATAACAGCTTCTTGAGACGTATTTTTCATCGTAAAATAGACCAGGTAGGTTCCATCTTCTTTAAGCTTTATCAATCCAAGATTTTCCCGATAACATTATTTTATAATGTAGAAGATAAACTCAAACCATTCTAGAAATTTAGTATCTGCTTTTCTTGCATCGGAATATGAAGTATGAATCAGTGAAAATAGTTTTAGATCAGCTAAAATCAATTTTGTTCTCTTTCAATCTTTAATGCACACAACCTTATTTTTTACCTGATTTGTTTTATGCTCAAAATTACATCTTATACGATATGAGAGAGCTGAATGTTATCTCCTTGAAGCAGCATCAAGAATTTAGACCTAAGTTATATGCATTATCAATGTGTTTTGAATGTATAATAATCAATTTTATTAGTTATCTATTAAAGAACTAAAAGGTGAATCTTAAAACATTTTAAAATTAGTTAAAATAATGAATATAATAATAAGTACGAAATATAAATAATAATTTTTTAAGGAACTTAAAATCAAAATTTATTGAATACTGAGAGACTCAAAATTAAGTCTTTATGTAAATTTTTCTTGTGTTTTCTAACTCATCCAAAATGCTCAAGATCGTAATTGACAGTTCCTGAATGAAATTTAACGATGGAATTGGATTCTATTATTTGGTGCATTGCAGGACCCTATTTTATCATCATCGAAGAATTTTGATATTGCTACAACGATATTTGATTTGTGAGCCTGTAAATTGGAAGAAAATTCTCTCATTTGTTAATTGGTTGGCAAGGTCATGACAAACTATTATTGGCTATTCATCATAGCTATCTCATGACAGAAGAAAGAATTCATGGTGAAATTGGATTCTTCTGATAGAATAAAATCTGTGCTGACTGTGTTATTGTGGAGATAGAATTGTTCGTATCTACCACCTAGGATTTTAGGCTTTACTTCTAAAAGAAATAATATAATGAAGTTTTCATGATTTTGATTTCTTACTGGCTAATTATTATTAATAAATACTTCTTTACTATCTAATTTTGATTTCATAATTATTTTTGAATTGTTATTAGTGTTTTTTTTAACATAGACCAATATTATTTCTTAATAGATCTCAATTAGATTTTTTTTAACATTAACAAGGTTTTTTAATTAATGTTAATAAATTTTTGGTTAATCAATATATGTTATTTTTAATTGGTATCATTTAGAATTATTATTGATCAAAATTAATCAAAATGTAGATTACGATCAACGTTAATAATATTTTTTTTCTATAAACATTAACAAGGTCATTTGTTTAGTCAACATAAGATTTTTTTTATTATAGTTAATGATACTATTGTTTAACTCGTAAAGTTAAAATTTTTAATCCATATCAAAATGAATTATTCTCTAATTAATATTGTTGAAATGATTTATCATCGATATAGGTCAAAAATAATTTTCAATTAAAATTTGTCAGAATTTTCTCAATGAATATAGTAAAAATATTTATAATTGGATGTTGAAGTATATTTGTTCATTATGTGCAAAACTGCAATTATATTTTTTGTATAGTAATTAAAATACTTTATTTAAATAAACATAAAATTTAATAACCTTGTGTGTGTGTGTTTTTATTATCTCTATTCAGAATATATATCTAGTATGACAGAAAATATATTGATTAGTATAATATAAAATAAATTAAAAAAAACAAAAAGATAAATATGAAAGTATAAGAAGAGTAATATAGTAGGAATGACACAAATAAAAATTCTTTAGGAACTTTAAATCAAAATTTTATTATTTATTAGATAGTAATTAAAGAAAATAATTTATTAGCTACTTGAATAAAATCGCGATATATTGGCATCCAAAACTTTTTTTAAGATAGGGTTTATATTTAATTCTTAACCAAACATTATTGTATAAAATAATATGAAAAGTGGATGCAGTTTTGGTGAGATCAAGAAGCATTTGGGAGAATGTGATTCTTGACACTGCAGTGAGAATACGATATATGCTAGAGCCAAAAGTCAAGCGTCACTGATTATAGTTAGAGTTATATTTTTTTTTTATATAAATTGATACTTTTATCTATCTATACCTTTTTCCCCTACATAATGTAACTTGGATAGAGTAAAAGACAACTCAACTTTTTCAGCAGATTGTAGTTATTATTAACATTTGGAGGAAGTTGAATATAAATATAAGGTAAATTATTTGACACAAAAGAAATGTGAAAAAAAGTGTAAAAAAAGAATGATGAAACCTATTTCTTTTTTATGGGTAGCATCATCAAGAAAGTCATAAGAATTTCAAGGTTTCATCAAGGATTTTGTTATATAATTATATGACTTACAACAATGAGCACGCTTTATTTTAATAACTTTATATTATAGATGTATTATATTAACATAAATAATGGAAAACACTTAATACTCATCATTCTTCAAAATTTAAAATAATATAACACATGATTTAATAGATATATAACCAGTAGAATCTAAAACATATTTAAACCTTTTTTATCAAAAAAATATATCAATTATCCACATGTAAAATATTATATATAAATATATATTATGATAAGGTGGTGTGTTTATGTTTCGAAAGATTATGATAAAATCTATAAATCACAAAATTTATCAAATATGTCGTTTGCATTGTTTCTCATTATTTGATCTTTCTATACACAAACTATAACCACTATGATCGTCTTTCCAGAAAATGTTAGCAACCCGCATAGTATTGGATTTAAAGAAAAAAAAAATCAAACAAAATATAGAATAATCATCAATGTAATATAACATTTATTACTAATCTAGAGATGATAGTCTGAGGTCTTCCAACTTGTATCTTTTTGTGCATGTTGTTCGAGGAAAAAGTCTTCTAACTAAGTTACCACCTTAACGAGTCAAAAAATAATTCTTCTTGCCTTCAAATATTGTCAAACAGTCTCTTGTATCTTATTTTGGATGTTCTTGAAAACGCAATTTCCTCCTCTTTCATCATATTTAGGCACAGTTTTTCTTTTATCCCAATTTCACCTTGAATATGTCTTTATCTTTTGCATATTTAAGCAAACACCAATTCTCTTCAAATATGAAATTGAAGCCCTTTTTCACAAATGGTGCAACATTGAGAGACTTCAAACTAGTCATAAAATTACTATTTTCAAATTTTACTTTGAAAATGATGGTTTTGTAAGTTCTTAACAGAGTATGTTTGTAACAAAACAAAAAGTTGTTGTTCATCTTTTTTACTCTGTAGTCACTTTGCCTCTTCCATTGTAGACTTGTAAATTCTATTTTTATGTCTTGTCTTAACACATTCTATGTATTTGACATTTGGCCTCCACTAACAATTTTTTTGAGGATGATCTATCATTTTACTGAATTGACAAAGATGACAAATTTTTCCTTGTTCTTTGTCGGAGCCTAATGATTCTTTTTTCTTTCATTTGTTTGTTTGTTTGTTTTTTTTTTTTTTTTTTTTTTTTTTTTTTTTTTTTTTTTTTTTTTTTTTTTTTTTTTTTTTTTTTTTTTTTTTTTTTTTTTTTT